>PDWI01000733.1_pt1 | contig 53040 bp, 47 predicted proteins | sample 1430891 | NCBI WGS metagenome assembly PDWI01 (sample SAMN01162508, study PRJNA174530) | Oral metagenome, whole genome shotgun sequencing project. | biome: Marine environment; feature: Marine mammal; material: Swab sample of the gingival sulcus; isolation source: swab sample of gingival sulcus... | reverse complement strand
GTTTCACTGGTAAAATCACTCACCTAAGCTCGTTTACACGGACACTTGCCCTCGCCACGTACCTCTTAGTACGCTTGCTCGGGTCTCGGTCCTATTAAACGAGCTTATGCAAGCAATTTTCCTTAGTGAAACAATTCTAAAAAGTTTGAGAAGTTCTTAAATTAGCTACGTAATTTGGGTTTAACACAATAAATAGCCCCAAAAGAATGACCCCAGAAATTCTTAAAGTGAAACCCCATCTAAGCTAGGTCGCTTGAGAAGTAGAGACTATAAGATTTTTTAGTTTTGAAGCGTGAGCGCCGAATGGATTCGGGCGCTAGTGAGGAGTTTAAGGATAGGCGTCCGCAGCGTTAGCGGAAAAACTAAATAGATTGGTTCAGTCTCGTTAAGCTTCGCTATGTCGACCTAGATAGATGGGGTGAGCGTATTCCTAAAGAAATCAGGGGTTTACAGCCAGTCTGATTGTTTTTCTTTTTTTTTAATAGTATATCTTCCCAAAAAATGCTACTATTAATACGTTCAGTGTTTTGTAAGGGAGGTTGTGTGAGAATTTATTTTAGCAATAGAAAACTATGGGAAACGATATATAAAATTTTTATATCTTTATCCCTTCTCTTACTAATTTTAATCCTCTTACTATACAAAAATTCAGTCTTTGTAATCATTCTAATCATTGGTGCAGTTAGTTCTGCTGGTTTGGCATTTTTAATAAGCAAGCAAGACCAAAAACTATACGTAAATGTTGGAAAGAAAAAAATTACAGTATCTGAATTTTGGGGAGAAAAGCAAAAAATAGTCGAATTTTCAAGTATAAGTTCACTTACAAAGAGTGGATCAAACATCATGATATCTGTTGAAGGAGGTCCAGATACTTTAATAAAACTAGAATATATGAATGCAGAGGACTCTAAAAAGCTGATAAGTTTGTTGAAATTCCACCCCGCAATAAAAAAGAAAAATTTTTTTGTTTGATTTATAAGGTTAGAAATATAAGTTTTGAAGGGAGCACAAATGAAGGGCATAGAAAAGAACATAGAAAATACAGTCGAATGGATTAGAAAAGTCGTTACTGACGCAGGTTTAAAAGGTGTTGTTGTAGGACTTTCTGGCGGCATAGATTCCGCCCTTGCTGCAGCGCTTATGAAAAGGGCATTCCCAAAAGACTCTCTCGGAATAATAATTCCTATAAAAAGCAATAGCTCAGACAAAGAAGACGCCTTGAGCGTTGCAAAAGCCCTAGACATGGAACACTACGTAATAGATCTTACTGATGAACATTCAAAGATACTAGACAAGGTTACTGAAAAAGTGGGAAAAGAAAGTCCATCATTAAGGTTATCAGACGCAAACCTAAGGGCAAGGCTGAGAATGTCTACAATTTACACTTTTGCAAATTTATTTAACTATATGGTAGTTGGCACCGATAACGCCGCAGAAATTCACACTGGTTACTTCACAAAGTTTGGAGATGGTGGGTGCGACATACTCCCCCTATCAAATCTATTAAAGAAAGAAGTATACGAGTGGGCAGAGTTTCTTGGAATACCAGAGCCTATACTACAACGACCTCCCTCAGCTGGTCTTTGGGAAGGTCAAACTGACGAAAAGGAAATGGGAACTACTTACGACTTTATAGACGCCTACCTATCTGGAAAAGAAATCCCTGAAAAGGATAAAGAGATAATAGATAGGATGCATGCTAGAACAGAACACAAGAGACAGATGCCCATGAGATGCCCCGAATTTTAGAATTGAATTCCAAAAGAAAAAAGTGTAAAATTTGCAAGCGTAGGAAAAATACAGAAACGAGAAGATAAGTTATAAGGAGACAAAATGGGTAGGATAGGAACCATAATAAATAGGAAGGGAAAACAAGACGCAAAGAAGTCTAAGATATTCACAAAATTAGGCAGGTGCATAATGGTTGCTGCGAGAGATGGCGGAAGTGATCCAGAATACAATGCCGCTCTAGCTACTGCAATAGAAAAGGCAAAGGCACAAAACATGCCAAACGACAATATAGATAGAGCAATCAAAAAAGGCGCCGGCGAGTTGGAAGGAATGGTTTATTCAGAACTCGTTTACGAGGGGTATGGACCCGGGGGAATAGCATTTATAGTAGAATGTCTAACAGACAATATAAATAGAACTGCCTCAGAGGTTAGGAGCTATTTTACAAAGGTTGGTGGCTCTCTCGGAAAGACCGGCGGAGTGTCCTATATGTTTGACCGCAGAGGTGTATTAGTTATAGAAAAATCAGACTCAATAGATCCTGATACTGTTGAAATGGATATAATAGAAGCTGGGGCAGAAGATTTTTCAGAAGAAGAGGCTCACTACGAGATATATACCGATTTAGCCGACTTCGCAAACGTAAGAGATGACCTGAGGAAAAAAGGCTACACCTTCGCAATGGCAGAACTCAGATACCTTCCACAAACCCTCACAAAATTGACAGACGAAGAGGACTTGAAAAAAATAAATAAATTAATAGAGTTATTCGATGACAACGACGATGTACAGAGTGTGTATCATAATTGGGAAGAATAAAATTTCAGACAGCCGATAGTAGGGGTGACGCAACAGGGACGGGGCTTGTTTTCGTCACTGGGAGACGCGACGGAAAAAGAACCGTCCCGTTTGCGCACCCGTTTGCGCACACTTTTTTATTGGATTATTTTTAGTTTTCTATTTTCACTCAGAATTTCGGAATGTGAACCATCTTTTAAGATAAATACAGCTTCCAACCCATCAGCATCTTGTATAAGTTTCTTAGCCTTTTCAAGGCCGAGAGCCATACAAGCGGTAGCGTAGGCATCAGTTGTCATAGATGACTTGCCTATTACAGTAACAGACCTAAGTTCATTATCAGATGGATAACCTGTAGAAGGAACTATAATGTGGTGATACCTCTTTCCACCTTCTTCAAAATAGCGCTCATAATCCCCAGATGTAACCACTGATTCTTCATAAGCGCCAATTGAGGCATAAGGCATCCCCCTCTCATCAAATGGATCTCTAACTCCAATGGTCCAGGGCTCTCCTTCTTCCTTTACACCTATAAGCATTATATTGCCCCCAAAGTCCAATATAGCCTTTTTTATTCCCATGGATTCTAACTTTTCCTTAACTATATCAGCAGAATACCCTTTTGCAATACCCCCGACATCAACACGGGTTTCTGGATTGCTTATATAGGCAAAGTACTTAGGACCTTCGTTGTCATCAATCTCTTTTAGAATAAGATTATTATAAGATACATTTTTCTTAGCAGAATTTATTTCAGCTTCACTAGGAACACCTTCTTTATCGGTACCTATCCTCCAAAGCGAAACCAAAGAACCTATTGTAGGATCAAAGTATCCCCCAGATATTTCCGCAATTCGCAGTGCTTCTTTAAGAACTTTGTAGGTATCCTCAGAAATTTCAACTTCACTCTTTCCCGCAGAATCATTTAACCTTTTTATTTCGCTTTTATCTCTATAAGCGCTCATCTTTTTATCTACATCCCTCACTACAAAGAATATTTTATTCCAATCTTCTTCGCTAATCTTAGGACCTTCATAAACGCTTACAGTAATTATGGTATCTAAGATAAATTCGCTCTTAGTCTGAACATCTTTAGTAGTTTTCTCGCTAGAACCCGAACCTCCATCTACCGAGCAAGCGCTGATGGTAAAAAGCAAGACAAATATAACAAAAACGATAAGCTTAAACGCAGGTTTTTTATTATAAGACATAATTCACCTAAAAATAACTATACTATTCCAAAGCATAAGGATTAATAATAAAAGTAATCCCCTTCAATCTCTCCGTAAAATTCATCCTCGGACTTATCAGTAAAAGGAACCATGTTAAAGAATAAAACGCCTGGAATATTATTTTCCCCATAGAGAGCTCTCCTAGCAGCTCTAAGAGCGTCATCAGATGGCACTATGTCAGAAAAGCCTTCCGTATGAGCAGGTGGAAATTGTCCCGGCTGCAATATAACGCCTTTAACAGTGTCTTCAAACCTAGGATCTTCCACCCTATTTAAAACCACATTACAAACAGCTAATTTTTTGTATTCAGAGCCACCTCTAGCTTCTATAAAAGCTATTCTTGCAAGCCATAGTAGATCTTCATCGGTGAACGGAATCCTGAAGATAGACCTAATAGGCAGACTCTTTCTTCCATTAGTGTATACTAGTACAGATTTTGAATACGGATCCCAGTCTACCTCGTAAGAGAGTTGTAGAGCTAATTCCTTTATAGGAACATAAACCTTATTCCCTTCCGACATATACCCTGACCTATAAACCCTTTTGCTTAAAGTTTTTCCAAGTGTTCTGCCCCTGGATTTAATCATCTTATCTTCTAAAACCCTATCTTCTTCCTCGTCTAGCATCTCAGTAGTCAAATAACCCTGTGGCTCATGCGATTTAGAAAAAGAACCATCACAAAAATCAAGGAGCTCAAGTTCCTTCTTTACATCTGTAAAATACATAAACCTTTCATATTTTTCAGATTTTTGTCTTAGCATAAGCCTATCTAAGTCTTCCTGCCAAGAATACTCCAAGTCGAAAACTTTTGATATTTCAAGGGCATCAACATAGGTAGTTCCATTTTTCAACTTCAAACTTTCACCATATAATTTTAATTCATTGTCAACTTCCAATTTAACTCCATTTTTTGGTGCGTATTCTTCAGCCTCGTCTATCCCCTCAACGACATCTTTAAAATCAGTATATTCAGCAAAAACAGTGGCTGCAAACGAACATAGCAAGATTAGAATTACGACAAAAAATTTTTTTAATAAACCTTCTTTCATAAATACCTCCCAGCGGTAAAAAATATTCTATCACACTATGACAAAAGTGCCTAAGGATATATCAAAAAATACCGTCTTTGTTTCAATATTGTTATAAAAGTTTTTTTAATACCAACTTATCCAAAAACTCTGTCTCTGAAATTTTAACAAAAAATAAAACCTAATAGAAAGCTTAAAAATTCGTTCTAAAGACCCAGAATACTAGCAATTTAAACCCTACAGTTTTTTGTACAATTAGCTATTTTGTGCTATAATGAATTGCAAGGAGGTAGTATAATGTTTAGAGTTGGTGATAAGGTCGTATACCCACTACACGGGGCAGGAATTATTGAAAGTATAGAAAATAAAAAAATATTAGGCGAAAATAAAGACTATTATGTGTTAAAACTACCAGTTAGAGAAATGAAAGTGATGCTCCCTATAGATAACATTGAAAATTTAGGTCTAAGAGACATTGGATCAAATAAAGTTGTTTCCGAGGTTTACGACATATTGTCACAGGACCAGTCAAAAATGTCAAACAATTGGAACAGAAGATATAGAGACAATCTAGAAAAAGTAAAGACTGGTGACATCTGCGAAGTAGCTAAAGTCGTTAGAGACTTGATGTTGATGGACGAAGAAAAGGGCCTATCTACAGGTGAAAAAAAGATGCTCAATAACACAAAGCAGATACTGATAAGCGAGCTCGCACTTATAAACGATAAAGAATGGAGCGAAATAGAGAATAAAATCGATAAAACAATATCGATTTCTTCGTGATTCAAATAAAATGTTTAAGGTGATTTTTAGAACCTCCATCACTATAATAGGAGTCCTCGCAGGAGTTTCTTTAATAGAAATATTAAATAAAAGGCATGTCTTGTCCACAATTTTTCCAACTTTGGCAGACAGTTTTATGTTCACAAAATCCGTGCATTTTGCAGTAATTTTTTGTATCGCAGGAGTGTTTTTTCTAGCCTCCTCCGTATTTTTGAGTAGCATAAAAAAACTCGATTACAAAACAGAATCTTTTATAAACAAACTTCCGCCTCATAAAACTGCAGGATTAATCATAAGCCTTTTAATCGGCTTATTTTTTGCGTTTTTACTAACACCGGTAATAAATGCTCTATCACCTGAAAAAGATAATTTTAAAACTATTTTTATATTGTTTTCATACTCACTTATATGTTCAGTTATAACAAAACTTTCATTTCTTCCCATTTCTTTATTTTGGATTAAAAACATAGGGAATGGGGATAGCAAAAACAAAACTGAAAACAAAAATCAACCTAATGATAGCGTGATAATAGATACTAGTGTAATAATAGACGGTAGAATAATAAACGTAATAGAGATGGGTTTCTTAACCGATACCTTAATAGTTCCAGACTTTGTGCTAGAAGAACTTCAATTTATTGCAGATTCTGAAGAAGATATGAGAAGGAAAAAGGGGCGCAGAGGACTTGACATACTAGATAAACTCAAAAAATCAGCTCCTGAACAAGTAATGATACAAAACTATAAATATCCTAAAAATATGAGTGTAGATAATAAACTACTCATGTTGTCCTTAAAGTCTAATTCTAAGCTTATGACTGTGGACTTCAATCTCGCTAAAGTCGCAAAAGTAAAAGGGATTAGGACGTTGAACATAAACGCACTAGCGAGTGCAATGAGACCAGACTTTCTACCAGGAGAACAAATTAAAGTTAAACTCCAAAAACCCGGGAAGGAAAAAGGACAATCTGTAGGTTACTTAGAAGACGGAACCATGATAGTGGTCCAAGATTCCCTTGAACTTATAGGAACTGATGTAGAGGTAGAGGTAATAAGTTCGTTGCAGACTGCTTCCGGTAAAATGATATTTGCAAAGAGGTTATAGTGAAGATTGCTTTTATAATAACCGCCGCTGGTAGCGGAGCCCGAATAGGGAGAGAAAAAAATAAAACCTTATTAGAAATAGGTGGAAAGCCCATATTAGAGATCATTATAGATAGGGTAAATAGCTTCCAAGACATATCCGAAATAATAGTTACAGCTAGAAAAGAGGATATTAAAAACTATAGGGATATCACCTCTAAATTTTCTAATAATATAAAAATAGTTGTAGGTGGAAAAACTAGGAGCAAATCCGTATTAAATGCCTTAAAGTCTTTGGATCCTGGCTACGAATATGTAATGGTACACGATGCCGCACGCCCCTTCTTAAGCAAAGACATATACGAAGACCTAAAATCAAGCCTAATGAAAAACCCTTTTTCTATGCCTGCCTTAACCCCGAGGGATACAGTTTACGATGTCAAAGACCCTGAAGTTCCAAAGACCTTGGATAGGGATAAGTTAGCTATGGTTCAAACTCCTCAATGTTTCAATAAAAAAATATCTGAACAAATAATAGAACTTCTGTCAAATACAAATAAGGTTTTTACAGATGAAGCTTCCGTTGTTTTAGAACTGGGAGAAAAAATAAACTTTACAACTGGGTCTGTCTTTTTAAATAAGATAACCCAACCTGAAGACCTTATAACAGCAGAAGCACTTTACGAATACTTTATTACCAAAGAAAAAGATTAATGGAGAAGAATTGGATATGATTAGAATCGGGCATGGATATGACCTACATAGGATGAAGGATGGAAAAGGATTGGTCCTGAGCGGAATAAATATAGAATGTGAATTTGAAATGATAGCCCACTCTGATGGAGATGTCATAATACACGCATTTATAGATTCTATGCTCGGAGCCCTTGCCCTAGGCGACATAGGAGCCCTCTTTCCTGATACTGATGAGGCGTACAAGGGAGCAGATAGTTCAATACTATTAAAAGAGGTCTATAAAATTATAAAGTCAAAGGGATATGCGCTAGAAAACGCAGACATTACAGTAATAGCCGAGCGCCCAAAACTCAGAAAACACATAGAAAAAATGCGAGCTAGGTTAGCATCTATAATTGATACCGAGGTTGATAGAATAAGTATAAAAGCCACTACAAATGAAGGTCTCGGCGAAATAGGAAGAGGGCAGGCTATTGCCTGCCACTCTGTATGTATTCTGAAACAAAACAATTAGTTTTTCAGCCTATATGAGAGACTGAATTTTATCTATTCTCAATAATAAAAATCACTAAGAGAGTATCTGGTGCCCATGTTCCATCAATAATTTATTCGTTGATTCTATATTGTACTTGTGGTGGATGGCATATATTATCACAGAATCTCTCTTAGATTTTGCATATAAGGTCTGTTTTTCAGCGGATTTAAGCAGGGTATTTATCTCTTCAAAAGAAGCTCTAAGAGAAATCCCTATCAATATAATCTTATCCCTAGAAGCCTGGCGGCGTCCATTCGCAACCTGATAAAAATACGACCTACTTATACCAGATTTTATAGGCATCTGAGATATATCAAAGTTTTTTTCGTATATTAAAGCCCTCAGATTACCTATAAACGACCCCACCCCAAGTTCATCCTCATATTTTTTTTCAAAGTCGTCATAGGAAACCTCATGCATGAGAGCTGATTCTAAAAACTCTGTATCTGCAGAGTTTTCGTAATCCTCACTAGCAGCTTCATTAAATATTATAGTGTCTTCTTGACCCGCTTTCTTTCCGACTTTTGACATGATCAAATCCTTTAAATATTAAGGGCAATTTCCATCATCTTAGTAAAAGAATTTTGCCTTTCTTCAGCACTTGTAACCTCTCCAGTTACCAAGCTGTCAGAAACAGTAAGTATGCAAGCTGCATTCTTACCAAGTAATTTCGCATTTGCGTACAAAGCAAAACTCTCCATTTCTACTCCCTTTGAGCCAGACTTTGCGCTTAGGTCTCTGAAATCTACGTCATGGGTGTAGAATACATCTGCAGAATGGATTCTACCAACGTGTACAGGCACACCTAACTCAGCTGCACTTTTCTTTAATCTCTCTATTAGTTCAGGAGAAGCTTCAATAACCTGTTTATCGTAATTTGACTGGGTCTTTGCATATGTAGATTCAGACCAAGCTTCCTCACAGATAAATACGTCATACACGTTTAGATCTTCACTGTAAGAGCCACAAGAACCAACTCTTATAATATTTTCAACTCCGTAAAAACTATAGAGTTCGTATGAATATATTCCAATACTAGGCATACCCATTCCTGAACCCATAACGGATATTTTTTTACCTTTATAGATTCCAGTGAATCCCAACATTCCTCTAACGGAATTAAACTGTACTACATCTTCTAAATATAGGTCAGCTATCTTTTTGGCCCTAAGTGGGTCTCCAGGCATGAGGACAGTATCAGCTATCACGCCTTGCTTATCAACTTCTATATGCGGGGTTGGTATACTCATTATATTCCTCCTCTATCTACTAACTAAAAAGTTTGTCTAAAAGCTCATCGTCCGCAATATACGGAAGTGTTAGGTGGTCTTCCCCCACCATATTTTCATTATACTTTTCTACTGTTTCAATAGCGTTTGGATTGCAAGCCCAAGCACGCCTTGAAACTCCAGCCATAACATCCCAAAGCATTGATTGGTAAAGTATCTTGTCAACTCTTTCGGAACCATCGAGAACCATTCCAAAACCACCATTTATAGATTTGCCTACACCAACTCCACCACCATTGTGTAGAGCACAGAGACTCATCCCCCTAGCGGCATTTCCAGCAAATACGTGGGTTGCCATATCAGCCATAATATTTGAACCATCTTTTATGTTAGATGTTTCCCTAAATGGAGAGTCTGTACCACCTGTATCGTGGTGGTCCCTTCCAAGCATAACAGGACCTATCTCACCATTTCTGACGAGTTCATTAAATTTGAGTGCTATTTTCAACCTTCCCTCAGCATCCTGATATAAGATCCTAGCCTTGGAACCTACAACTAAGTCGTTTTTCTTTGCATCTCTAATCCAAACGTAGTTATCCCTATCTTGGTACCTTCTGTTTGGATCTATGCATTCCATAGCCGCCATATCTGTTTTGTCTAAGTCTTCTTGGCTTCCGCTCAAACAAACCCAACGGAAGGGACCGTAACCATAGTCAAAAAGGAATGGGCCTAATATATCCTCTACGTAAGATGGCCAAATAAATCCATCTTTATCATCTTTGCCATTCTTAGATATTTCCTTTACACCAGAATCATATACAGCCTTCATAAATGCGTTTCCATAATCAAAGAAATAACAACCCTTGGAAACTAAGGACTTTATAGCATCATAATGGCGTTTTAATCCCGCGTTTACCTTAGTTCTAAATCCATCCCTATCTTCTGCAAGGAGTTTTGTTCTCTCTTCAAAGGTTAATCCCACTGGACAATATCCACCATTGTAAGGTTCGTGGCAAGATGTTTGGTCAGAGAGTAGGTCTACCTTTATGTCATTTGCATCTGCGTATTCAAGCAAGTCAACTACATTTCCATAGAAAGCTATAGCTATGGGGGTTTTAGAGTCCATATTTGCCTTAGCAAGCTTGAAAGCTTCTTCTGGTGTATCTACGACTTCATCTACCCAACCTTGATCATACCTAGTATCTATCCTAGATTTATCTACTTCTGCAATTATTCCCACACCGCCAGCTATCTTTACAGCCTTACCTTGGGCTCCACTCATTCCGCCAAGACCGGAAGTTATAAATAGCCTTCCTTTTAGGTCTTCATCCTTAGAGATACCTAGTTTAAGCCTACCTGCTCCAAGCACGGTATTGTAGGTTCCATGCACTATACCCTGAGGTCCTATGTACATCCAACCTCCAGCTGTCATCTGACCATAGTTAGCAACACCAAGAGCGGCTGCTCTGTTAAAGTCATTTGGGTTGTCATACAAGCCAATCATAAGCCCGTTAGTCAATATTACCCTAGGAGCATTTTCATTTGAATGAAAAAGACCCATAGGATGCCCAGAAGCTATGACCAAGGTCTGATTTGTCTTCAAGACCTTTAAATATTCCTTAGCCAATAGGTACTGCATCCAATTTTGAAATACCCTACCTGTTTCTCCATAAGTAACTAGTTCATAGGGGTATAGAGACACTTCAAAATCTAGATTGTTGTCTATCATAACCTGAAATGCCTTAGCCTCTATACAAGCACCCTCGTATTTATCTATAGGTTTAGCGTATAAGGCTCCTTCTGGTCTGAACCTATAACCATATATCCTCCCCTTTGTTTTGAGCTCATCTAGAAATTCTTCCGCCATCTCAGCGTGGTACTCCTTGGGAATATACCTCAGAGCATTTTTTACAGCTTGTTTCATTTCTGATTCGCTGAGGGTTAGCTCCCTCTTAGGAGCGCGCCTATACTGTGGATCAAAATCAGGTTTTTTAGGTAATCCATTTGGAAAACTAAGCCTTATTTCCTTATATTCACTCATAGAATTTATCCCACCTTTCTCTAAACCTAGACTGTTGATAATACCTCATTTCTATAAAAGTTTTCCTGATACAGCTTGAACCTTGTATAAGAGCGCTGAATCAGATAATAGTTTTTCAGCCTTTTCTATTTCTACGTACATTACCCTATCACGGTCTATAGTATCAACTACTTTTCTGAGCTCATCGTAGGCAACCTTTAATGCTGGAGCCTGCTTTGCTCCTCCTCTCAAGTCTATTGCCTGAGCAGCAGCTAAGTACTCTATAGCCAATACCTTTCTTAAGTTTTTCATAATTTCCAGAGCCTTCACAGCAGCTATTGTTCCCATACTAACGTGGTCTTCTTGATTAGCGGATGATGGAATAGAATCCACACTAGCAGGATGTGCTAAAACCTTGTTTTCAGAAACCAAGGATGCAGCGCTGTACTGCATTATCATAAATCCAGAATTCAATCCGCCATTTTTAGTTAAAAATGCTGGAAGGCCATTGCTCAAAGCGGGATTCACTAGGCGTTCTATCCTTCTCTCACTGTTATTTGCAAGCTCAGACAAGGCAATTCCCAAAAAGTCAAAGGCAAGCGCCATAGGCTGTCCATGGAAGTTCCCGCCAGATATAGCAGACCCATCTTCTACAAATATTAGTGGGTTGTCAGTAGCTGCGTTCATTTCCTTTTTAACCTTATCGTATACGTATATCAACGCATCTTTACTAGCCCCGTGTATCTGGGGAGTACACCTTAAAGAATAGGCATCTTGAACCCTTAATTCGCCCTGCTTAGTGGTAAATTCACTACCCTCTAATAGGGTAAGTAGGTTTTTAGCAACCATTATCTGACCTTCTTGCCCCCTCACTTCGTGAATCCTAGGGTCTAAAGCGCAGGTTATTCCTGTAAGGGCTTCAAAGCTCATAGCAGCTATTATGTCAGCATACTTAGCCAATATCAACCCTTCATAGGCTGCGAATAGACCTATAGCGGTTTGAACTTGAGTTCCGTTTATCAAAGCCAATCCCTCTTTTGAAATAAGCTCTACAGGCTCTATGCCAGCTAGGCTCATAGCTTCTGAACCTGGCATCACCTTACCTTTGTACTCAGCCTCTCCCTCGCCCATCAACACTAGTATCATATGTGAAAGAGGAGCTAGGTCCCCGCTAGAACCTAAGGAGCCCTTTCTAGGTATCACTGGGTGGACACCCTTGTTCAGCATTTCTAGAAGAGTCTTAATGGTAGATAGCCTTATTCCACTTACACCCTTTACCAAGGCGTTTACCCTAAGTAGCATTACTGCCCTTACAATTTCTTTATCAAGAGGTCTTCCTACAGCACAAGCGTGGGACCTGATCAAATTTTTCTGAAGCTCGGCGGCTTCGGTCTTATCGATTGCAACATCTGAAAATTTGCCAAAACCCGTTGTCAATCCGTAAATTTTCTTTTTTTCTTCCACAGCTTCATCAACCAAACGTCTAGAACTTTCAATTCCCGCTATAGCTGATTCTGCAATTGAAACCTTTGCGCCAAACCTGGCGACATCCATAACATCTCAAGATCTTAAATCCTTACCGTTTAGCACGATTTCTTTCATAAGAAATACCTCCGTTCATTTACAAAGTAAACATTAAACTACATACATTCATTGTAACGGAAATGGAAGAAATATTCTACCCATCTCACTAATAAATAATCTATGATTAAAAAGACAAAATTTAAAAAATAAAATCTAAAAGAAAATGTAATAACCCTGCCAGAAAAAGTCTTCTCCTTTATCGAGTTTTAAACTTTTTCCATTTATCAAATTAAAATAAGACTTCCCAACTTTATCGGTAAAGGCACAGGGCATATCATCTTGCAAAAATTCAAAGTTTCCAATACCCAGGTGTAATAGACCTACTACTAAGCCCCTGGACTTGTCAATGGATTTTAATACATATCTATCTAAAATAGATGTTTCCTTGTGGGCAGATTTACTCCATATACTATGGGTGTAAGACTTGTTCTTTCCATCAGAGTGTTTATAGGTAACAGTTCCATTCCAAAGATAATTTTGGGATTGTAGACCATAGTACTTTTTAATTTCAATCTTTTCTTTAGCAAGTCCCCTTACAGATACATCCACCCTGTCTTCACTTATGGTATAAGTAACCTCTTCAGAAATAACAGGTCTGGAAGCGTTATAGGCGTTAATTTCATTTTGAACCCTTATAAGTAAATTATTACAATTTATAGTCTCATCTCTATCAACCTCTACCCCATCTGCCAAAAAAGTAACCCTTAGAGTTTTGGCGGTAGGCTCGCCTCCTTGTGGATGCCAGCCACCAGTAAATGCTCCTTCAGTATCTTTTTCTGCAGTAGCCCTTACAATATAGGGACCTATCCAGTCAGAGCTTACTACCAATGGATATGGATCGTATTTAGAAATATCCTCTGACTCAACTACCTGCTTGGGAATGTATTCAACCCTACTCAATCCATATATTGAATTGGCTCCACCATAATCAAAATTTAAAAGTATGTAGGTATTAGATTTCTTTAATAAAACAGAAACTTCATCACTAGATTTAACCTTTATTTTAAGGTCTTTGTCATCTTCTATTTTCAAATCAAAGAGTTCAAGGTAGGTGCACGAAGATAGTGAAATCAAAATAGTAATGCTTATGATTTTTATCAAAAAGTTACGAATAAGCAAAAGTCCTCCCCTCACTCAATTTAAGCCTAAAATTCAACCAAAATCAAATATTCTATATTTCCCTTTGTTCCAGTAACTGGAGATTCTATAAAACCCAATTCCCTTATATTCAATTCTCCAAAAGACCCTCTAACCCTAGCTAACGCCTTCTGTCTGTCAACCTCTCTTTTTACTACACCACCCTTGCTAAGTGCTTTTTTTCCAGCTTCAAACTGTGGTTTAACAAGCAAAACAGCTTTTCCAAAGGGCTTTAAAACATTTTTAATTGCGGGCAAAACCAATGTTAAAGATATGAAAGAAACGTCTACAGATACGAAGTCTACGATTTCACCAATTGTGCCTACATCCATATACCTTGCATTGGTATTTTCAAGCGAAACCACTAAGTGATTATTCTTCAACGAGGAATCCAGCTGTGAACTTCCAACATCTAAGGCGTAAACCTTAGCTGCTCCATTTCTAAGTAAGCATTCCGTAAAGCCTCCTGTAGAGGCTCCAACATCTAAACAGACTAAACCCTCTACATTTAATTTAAATTCCTCAATAGCAGCCTCTAGCTTTCTTCCAGCCCTACTGACATAGGCATTAGCCTCTTTAAATACTTCTATAAGATCAAAATCCTGAGTTTGAAAAGAAGGCTTTTTAATTAGCTGAGAATTAACCTTAACCCTTCCATCTTTAATAAGACCAGCTGCCTTTGAGCGCGATATTTCAGGATATAGGAAACTTATCCGTTTATCTAAACGTTCCATAAGAGACCTACATAGAATCCAGTTCCAAGATTATAGACTTCGTTAAACCCTCTGAATCCAACCCCAAATCTCTGTTTATCTCTGATATACTTCCATGATGGATAAATTCATCAGGATACCCAAGGTGTAGAAAACGAGAAGAGACACCTTCTTTCCTAATGGCTGTTTCGAAATAGGCTCCAAAGCCATTTGAGACTTGAGAATCTTCTACTGTTACTATAAGAGTTGTCTTGGAAATAAGCTTGGAAATTCTAGAACAATCAATCGGTTTTAACCTTAAAAATTTTAAAAATCCAGCCTTATATCCTATGCTTTTCAATTTTTTTACACTAGATATGGCATTCTCTGTCAAGGATCCGAAACACACTACTAAAACCTCAGCATCCTCATCTGAAATCACAGGTTCTAAAGTGGGTTCTTTAAGATCATCTATAGAAATAGCTTTAGCCCTAGGGTACCTTATGATAAGTGGAGAATCTACTCCTAGAGAGTAATCCATACTGTATTCGAGTTCTTCATGAGTAGCAGGAGATAAAATTTCTATTCCAGGTATCGCCAATAACAACGGCATATCAAAGACCCCATGATGGGTAGGTCCATCCGCTCCCACCACGCCAGCCCTATCAAGGCATATTCTTACGGGCAGATTTTGAAGACATACATCGTGTATAAGTTGGTCATATGCCCTCTGCATAAATGTAGAATACACAGCAAAGTATGGTTTCAATCCATTTCTCGCCATTCCAGCTGCCATAGTCATAGCGTGGGCTTCAGCTATACCAACATCAAAAAACCTATCTGGGAAGGTCTTTCTAAATCCACATAGCCCCGACCCAATAGACATCGCCGCGGTTATAGCGCAAACATCCCCATCCTTATTTGCCAAGTCTATAATCTTTTCTCCAAATACATCAGAATAAGATTTATCCTCTTTTTCTCTCTTAACTCCATCTTTAACAGAGAAAGAAGATACCCCGTGATAAGTGCCAGGATTTTCTAAGGCTGGAACATACCCTCTACCCTTTTGAGTAGCTACATGAAGTACGATTGGACCATCTACTTCTTTGGCTATCTTAAAACCGTGTATTAAATCTTCCACATCGTGACCGTCAATAATACCTATGTATGTAAGACCTAAATTCTCAAAAAACATTCCAGGGACTACAGCTTGCTTTAAAGCAGATTTTGCCTTTATCAAAACATTTTTAGTGAAGTTTCCAATTAAGGGAATCTTAGGTAAGGAATCACTTAAACTGCGCTTTATCCCCCTGTATTCTTTAGAGGTTCTTAGATCATTCAAAACCTTAGTCATAGCCCCAACGTTTTCAGATATTGAACGTTCGTTGTCATTTATTATTATTATGAGTTTCTTGTCTATGTGACCTAAATGGTTTAAAGCTTCAAAAGACATACCTCCAGTAAGCGCTCCGTCCCCTATAACGCATACAACTTCTCCACTCTCTCCTTTTAGGTCCTTTGCTGTCCTCAGACCAAGCGCCGCAGATATAGAAGTAGATGCGTGACCTGCGCCAAAGGCGTCGTATTCCGACTCTTCTATATTGCAATAACCACTTAGCCCACCCTTTGTTCTAATTGAAGAAAAACCTTCATATCTACCAGTTAGAAGCTTATGGGTATAGGATTGGTGACTCACATCAAACACTATCTGGTCAGTGGGAAGATCAAATGCCAAGTGCATAGCAATTGTAAGCTCTACAACCCCTAGGTTAGAAGATAAATGTCCTCCATTCTTAGATACAGATGAAATAATCATCTCCCTAATTTCATTTCTAAGCCTTAATACCTCTATTAAAGAAAGCCCCTTTAGGTCCTTAGGACTTTTTATTTTAGGTAAGATTTTAAATTCGCACATTAACTTTAAACTCCATAATTATAATAAAATTCCATCATTCAGAAGATTTCAACCATTTTAACTTTACAAGATAGTCAAAAAAATAGATTATCTTAGAAGCGACAAAGGTAACTTCCTTTGATTTAGAAATTGCAATCTCCTTCCCTACAGCCTTCCCACCTACCGTAAGTCCAGCAATACAACCGCTAAGCAATACATTTAGCCAGGTAAGGGACAGACCTGAATACATACTAATAAGGTTATATACGACATTCCCTACAGCAGCACCCGATATAATACCTGAAATATCTCCAACTACATCATTTGAAATCGTAGCTACAAAAGGAGCCCTTTTTATAAGCTTTAGGGCGTATTTAGCATACGGATTTTTCTTTGCAGCCATTGAATGAAACGGTGCAGGATCACAGGTAGTAACCGCAACACCTACAATGTCAAAAATTATACCTATAAAAACTATTAAGAGGAGTATTAGTAAAGAAATAAATAACCCAGATGCTGACAAGACAGACTGGGAAACAAAGCTCATAACAACAGATATTATAAACGAGAGTATAAAAATGTATGTCGCAAATCTAAACGGGTGTCTCTTTTTAGTATTTTTACCCTGAACCTTCTTTGCCATACTTCCCCCATATATATTTCGGGATAAAAATAGTGGTGGGCAAAGCGTTAATCTTACGGCTTAGGTCCTGTAGGATTTCCCAATGCACTACTGATATGTCGCCATTTCAGCGGTTTCCACTTTAAAGCACAATAGCATGCGTCGCCACATAACTGACAGGATTACCACTTAGTCCGTACTGCAATCCGCGTTGCCCAACAGCCTAGAAGATTTCCCAAACAACTCAACTTATTCATAGCCTCTTTTGCAAAAATGGTTTACTACTAGGAAATCGCTTGGCTTGCCAGCCTAACGCCCCAGTGCTGTAGGTCCACCACCTCCACTCACGGCAGGCTACACCGCCACCGGCTTACGCCGCTGACGGGTTATCCCCGATATTATCAAGGTCTCTTGGATCAAGGGTCAACGCCCACATGCCATTGTGGATCGCCCCTTCTCCTAATTCCCACCAAAAGCCCCAGATTGGGCATCCAAAGCCTAAGTCAGGAACGTCATCGATGTGCCCTTTGGCGGATTTTTAGCCCCGCCCTCAGAGTAAATTTCGTCGACTAGAATACTGTACCACCAACTAGAATAATAACCTAATTTTAAGTAAAAATCAACATTTCCCAAGCAGAGCACACCTAAAACGAAATCTTCTATCTTATTTTTTTAGTTTCTTCCCTGTACTCCTTCTGCATCAATTCAAGAATCTTAGAGCCTTCTTCTCTCTTAGCAATAGCTTCTTCTTGAATTTCCTTAGTTTCTTTTATTCCATTCATTATGATTTCCCAAGATTGCTGTAGAGTCTCAATCTGTATGGTGCTTCCAGCAGCTAACTCTGCAGTCAACTTGCTTTGATCAGCTGTATTCTGAGCGTTCTTGAGCAATAGTTCATTTGTCTTTTTATCTAAAGCTGCCATAGCTTCAGCTTGAATCTTCTGCCTTTTAAGCGCAATCGCTTGAGTTAACCCCTGCTTAAATACAGGAAGGGTAACTATGAAGGCTGAGTTTATCTTCCTCATCAAATCGTAGTTTCCTCTTTGAATCATCTTTATCTGAGGAAGTGATTGTAGCGCAACGTTTTTAGCTAGTTCTAGGTCATATACTCTTTGTGAAAGCATCTCTGCTGACTGACGAAGGTTATTAACCGCTATTTCATCTATCTGGTCACCAGATTCGCTAGCCTTTGACTCCAGAAGCGGTAACTTGACTTCGTTTACATCTTCAAGAACCATCTTTCCAGCAATTATGTGTTTTTGAAGTTCTTCGTAGTAATCCATATTGGAATCAAACATTCCTTCTAATACTTCGTTTGACTCGTTCACCTGCGATTCATAAACCTTTAGTTGCTGGTAAACCTTATCTACCTTTGTTCCCATATGAGAATACTTGTTGAATAACTTTTCAATACTAGCTTTTGCATTGAAGAATAACTTTTGGAATATGTTTTTCTTCTCTGGCCTAAAGTCCTCTATGTCAAACTCTTCCATAATATCGTTTAGAGCAGCCATTAATTCACTAGTTTCTTCTATCTTTGTGAGTTTCATCTGTTTAAGTACCTGATCTGCAAATGTAGATACACTGGTAGCAGCCTCAGAACCATAAGCCATTATAGTGTCTCTCTCCTCAATATTTATCTTGTCTTTTATAGCAATGAGTTCAGGGGATTCCTTAATTTTTAACGCAAGTTCTTCTTCTGTTTCCTCTGCATCGAATTCAAATTCTTCATCACCTATTACGTCCTCTTTTTGGACTTCTACATCTTTAGTTATGTCTTTGTACTCAAGTTCTTGACCGCTATTCTTATTCATAATCTTCTCCTTTTCCAACTAAACTAAACAATAAGTCTTTTAAAAACAGTAAGTTATACCCTTATAAATTTACTGAAACAGATTCTATTCATCAACAGAACCCTCTCCTTCATCTCCAGAATCGCCTTCATCAACACCGGGATTATCTCCAGGCTGTTCATCTGGTTGATCTGGCTGCTCATCTGGCTGATCCGGCTGCTCATCAGGTTGATCTGGTTGTTCATCTGGCTCATCTGGTTGATCTGGCTGTTCATCCGGCTGATTTGGTTCGTCTGGCTTATCAGGTTCATCTGGCTTATCTGGCTTATCTGGCTTTGGAGGAACATAGACAGGACCATTTGGATTTGCTACTACAGAACCAATTTGCCATGGATATATGGTTTTTCCAGCGGTAGTAACTAAGGTTCCTGACGGGAAAATAGTAGAACCTGCGTCTACATTTATTTGAGTATCAAATACTGTAGTAACTATTATAGATTGAGTTATTATAAGCTTTTCTCCAGGAGCACTAACTGTAGACACGTTATTTAGTCTCTCCGCTGTGGTTCCAGCGGTTCTAACTTCGCCAGTGTGAACGTAGCAATAAGGAGTCGTCTTGCCATTTTTAGCTAGTTCAGCAAAGTTTATTCCCGCAGGGGCAGATCCAGGTTTTAAACCGGGAGGCGCAATTTCTCCAGCATCCCTTATAGCAATACCACCACCTCCACTCGGAATGTCCTCGGTTCTCCTCCTATAAACCTTGGTTATTAAAGACTGAGGAGGACAATAAGGTGTCGCTATCTTACCCGAATCCTTACATATATTTATATAGAACCTGTAATCATCTACTTCAGTAGGTTGGTTTCCTGGGATAAACCAGTCCGTAACAACACCATTTCCCGAAGGATCTTTGTAACTAAGTGAGGACGGTAAAAGTCCAGACTTAGCATCTACAGTAACCCTTATAAGCCCTAATTCAGATGGGTCTGGGTATCCCCTATCTTCATAACCTTCGTGTACGAGTTCATTTATCTTACTCCAGAATCTAGCAGCCCCAAGAGATGTGGAAGATAGTTTCAAGTTAACATCACTACCAATCCAAATAGCTGACGAATAATAAGGAGTATATCCTACATACCAAATATCGTAGTTATTAGAAGTTGTTCCAGTCTTTCCAGCAACCGGTATTCCGTAGTTTCCGGGTCTAATAGCTGGAAGGTTATTAGTAAATCCACCCATTGTAGCAGACATTAAGATGTCATGCATGAGCCAGGCAACTTGCTCACTGACTACAAAGGTTTCCTTTGGTTTGTTTTCAAAGACCAGGTTTCCTGCCTTATCGTATATTTCAGTAAAGGTTATGGTCTCCATCCTAGTTCCGCCATTTGCAATAGTACCAAAGGCTCCACTCATATCAAAGTTAGTAGCACCCCAAGACATACCTCCTAGGGCTATTGCAGATACGTTTTTATCATTTACTTCTCCATCCTCTTTTAGGGTTGAAAGCCCGAATTTTTTAAGGTATTCTATACCCTTTTCAACCCCTATCCTATCCAAAAACTTAACCGCAGTTACGTTTCCAGATTGTACTACACACTCCCTCAGAGTCATAGAACCATAGTATCCACCATACCAGTTTTTAGGCCATAAAGAACCTGAAGATGTGAACCTAGGAATATCTTCTATTACAGTCGCTGGACTCATTCCACTATCTAAGGCTGGAGTGTAAACACCTAAGGGCTTTATAGATGAGCCGGGTTGTCTGGGGTTTATAGCCCTATTGTAAATCATCTGTCCCTCTACGTTCCTACCACCTGCAATCGCCTTTAAATGACCAGTCCTATAATCTATTATAGAAGTTGTAGCCTGAGGTTGAATAACCCCTTGCTTTGATATTACATAGTCATCCTCTGAAACCAAAAGGGTTCCGTCCTCTTTCTTTGTGAAAAAGTTTGGGTAATCTTTAAAGAATTTTTTAGATAGAACTAATTCACCCTCTTCATTTTCTGTCTTATAACCATTGGGAATCCTCACTGAAAACCCTGAGAATATATACATTTCGGCGATTGAAACCTTTTCTTCATATAGGGAACCACCGCTGTAAAGATAATATACATTATCTTCATCGCATTTATAAGAATCCTTTATGAAGAGCTGAAGTTCTCTCTCATCGCTTCCAGAAGAAGCTGTATAGTAAAAATTAAACATCTTGCCCTTATAAAATACTGTATCTCCGTTATCGTCTATGTAGTATTGGTCTGGACTTATATTTAGGGTTCCATCGGGGTTTACTATCTTGTTATAATAGTTAAGCATTACACTAGAGCCTGTAACATTACCATAGTCGTCTTCGTCTAGTTTGAGTATGTTTTTATCAACGTCTCTGTGGGCCTCCATACTAGGCATATAATCATTGTACCTATACAAAATGCCAGCTCTCTCTAAGCCCCTCTTTATTATGGGCATAAATTCGCTTTCATCTCCAGGAGCTAGACCTGGTTCAGGCATTTCAGTAGGCTTGATCAAGCCGAGCTCAACCATTTTTTTAAGTGTTGAATCGCCTATCACCTTATCAGAACCCAGACTATACCTTTCTTGAAACTTAAATATAGCAGAAGCTGTTTCGTCGTCATAAAAGTTAGAAAAATCTTCCCCTCTAAAGGCTGCATCTATCTTTGTTTGCATCTCTCTATCGAGGGTTGTATATATTCTCAAGCCTCCCCTGTAAAGAACGTTCTCTGCCTCTGCACGGGTCATGTTCTTTTGACTCATAAACTTTTCTATAACTTCTTCTTTTACCATATCAGTAAAATAAGAAGAAACCGAAGAAGTTATAAGTGGAGTTGGCTTAAGCCTCTGTCTGATGTCATAGTCCTTAGCGTAATCATATTGTTCTTGGGTAATAACACCATTTTGTAGCATGACAGAAAGCACTATAGGATATCTTTTGAGACAAGTCTCGTTAAAGATTATAGTATAGTCGTTAGAATCCTCACCAAGGACATAATCCCCAGCTTCTACGTCCCTAGACCTTACAATTTTAAAGGGAGAATAGCTGGTGTTAGCCTGTGGAATACCTGCAAGAATTGCAGCTTCAATATAATCAATTTCATCAGCGTTCTTGGAAAAATACCTAGTAGTAGCAGCTTGTATACCCTTTGCATTCGCACCAAACTCTATCGTGTTTAGATATGCGCCTAAGATTTCCTCTTTAGTCAAGTGCTTTTCAAGTTCTACAGCGTAATAAGCCTCTTGTATCTTTCTCTTATATCCTGCAGCACCAGAGGCAAATCTGGTTTCAGGAAGATACATATTTCTCGCATACTGCTGAGTTATGGTAGAAGTACCAGATGGCTGTTCTCCAGAAGTTATACTCTCTATAACCGCTCCAATAAGTCTTATGTAGTTAAAACCATTGTGCTCCCAGAAAGTCTTATCTTCTACAGCTACAATAGCCTTTTTCATGTCGTCATCTATCTTCTCGTAAGGAACGATAGTTCTAAGGCCGTTGTCTTCAACCTTTTCTATAACCGCTCCCTTATCATCATATATTATCGAATTTTCCTCTAAAAGAGCGTTTATATCGTATACCTCTATAGGAGGTGTCTCATCCAACACTTCCATAACATACTTATATACTACAGCAGCTCCCGCTAAACCTATCAAAACAATAGCTAAAACTATATACAAAATGATCTTACTTAGCTTCAGTTTTTTTTGCTGTGTAGGTCTACTATGCTTATTTCTTCTCATTTTTTCCCCCAAGCCAATAATTTAATTTACAAAGCTATAATACCATAATCACAAAAAAAAAAGAACATAGATATGCCAGAATTACATTTTATAAACAGCTTTGTAATCATAATATTAATAAATTTAAAAAAGTGCCAAGAGAAAATTCATTAGCACTTTTATCATTAAAATTCTTATACAACCCTTCAGTATTATATTTAAATACGAAATGCTAGCCAGTCGAAACGTTATAATAATATCCAGTTCCCCACTTGGTCATTATGTATTTAGGTTTGGAAGGAAGCTCTTCCACTTTTTCTCTAAGCCTCCTAATGTGAACATCTACAGTCCTAACGTCACCAAAGTATTCGTATCCCCAGATAATTTCTAATAACTCTTCCCTAGAATAGACTTTACCTCTGTTCATTGCAAGTAGCAAAAGCAGGTCAAATTCCTTAGCTGTCAAATTTATCTCCTCATTGTTTATTTGAACCTTCCTTCCCAAGGTATTTATATTCATACCGCCTATAGAAATAACAGATACGTCACAACACTGATTATGAGTTGTAAGCCGTCTAAAAATGGCCTTGATCCTAGCCTTCAATTCTAAAATATTAAAAGGTTTGGTTATGTAGTCATCAGCACAAAATTCAAGTGCCGAAACCTTTGAAGAGTCGTCATCTTTTTCAGTAAGTATTATTATAGGACACCCTAAATCAGTTCTTATTTGCTTACAGACTTCAAAACCATCTAACTTAGGAAGAACCAAATCCAGTATCACTAAATCGTATTCATTTCCCCTAATTTTAGAATACGCCTCTTCTCCATCTGTCGCAACATCAACAATATAACCATCTTCTTCTAAACTGTATTTTAACTCTTTTAAAGAACTAGGAACTTCATCTACAACGAGTATTTTTTTCAACATACGCACTATACTCCCTCCATAAACATATCACGCGTAAATATTTTATCTAACATAGATGGGCTTAAAACCCAGTCTATACCGTTAACTTTAAATTTCACATCGATAAATAAACAAAATTTATACTGATGAATAAACATATACCCGATTAAAACTTTTTTAATCTATTTTTTTAAATTTCCTTAATATCATCATGTGAAACTATTCCCTTTACTAAAACAAAAGTGTAGTCTTCTGGAAGCCCAGAATTCAAATCCGTCAAAATCTTGGATAAGGACTCTTCTTGCCGTTCTGGAACATATACTTCAAACTTGACCTTATCAGAATAAGTCACGTCCTTTATATAGTGTTCAAAAACCTTTATTTCGTGTTCAAATTTAGCTTGATAACTATAATCTAAACTAAATGACACTAGAAAAAATTTTCTTAGTTCTGATATACCAGCTGCCTGCAGAGCCGTCTTTGCAGATTGGGTGTAAGCTCTAACTAATCCTCCCTTACCTAGTTTTATACCACCAAAGTACCTAGTAATAACCAAAGAAATATTTGAAACGCCCTCAGTCATAAGCATTCTTAAAACAGGAAGACCTGCGGTACCAGTTGGCTCACCGTCATCTGAATACCTCTGTATTTCGTGCTTAAGTCCTATAAGATAAACGGGCACGTTATGAGTCGCTTTGTGGTGTTTTTTCTTTATATCCCTTATAAAATTTTGAGCTTCTGTCTCATCCTTAACAGGCTTTATATTACATATAAACTTAGACTTTTTGACCTCTATTTCAGTTTCAGCGGAATTTAATATTATCTTCATTTTTTTATTATCCCCAACCTATCGTATTCTGCGTAAATACTCTCGGATATTTCTGCCTTAATATGAATCCCATCTTCTTCATAACTGGTAGATTTTACCGTTGAATTGTCTATTACACGCTGCAAAATACCACCTTCAGCATATGGTATAACCAATTTAACAGCGAGGTTTTTTCCAAATAATCTCTCCGTTAAAATATCCTTAAAATTTTCAAATCCATCCCCTGTAAAAACTGACAGTTTCAAACCTCCATCAGGCATTTGAAATTCAGAACCCAAAGCGTCAACCTTGTTATATACTGTAATCACATCATCTTGATTTACACCTAACTTATCTAAAATGTCCAAAGTAGACGCCACCTGCTTATCATAATCTGCATTAGAAAGGTCAACAACGTGAACTATGACATCTGCGTCAAGTGCCTCCTCTAAGGTCGATGAAAAGGCGTTTATAAGGTCGTGAGGCAGGTCGCTTACAAAACCAACAGTATCTGATAATACGAATTCTTTGTTGTTTTCCATATAAATCCGCCTATGGAAGGTATCCAAGGTTGCAAATAGCATATCTTTAACAAAAACACTTTGATCTTCACCACCACCTGGATAACGCTCTATAAACAGATTCATCAAAGAAGACTTGCCTGCGTTTGTATAACCTACAAGCGCCGCTGTTTTTACATCACTCTTCTTTCTGGACTGTTTTGTTACGATACGTTTTTTTTCTGCAGTTTTCAGCCTAGTTTCTAGATCGTGTATTTTTTCGCTTATCCGGCGCCTATCTATCTCTAGCTTTTGTTCACCAGGACCACGACTACCTATCCCAGCTCCAGTCCGTGACATATCAGCGCCAAAGCCCTTTAATCTAGGCATCCTGTACTTGTACTGGGCTAATTCTACTTGCATCTTAGCTATGTGAGTATTTGCCCTAAGTGCAAATATATCTAAAATTAAAGTTGTTCTATCAATCACCTTTACGCCCACTATGTCTGTCAAATTTTTTATCTGAGAACCTGACAATTCCGTATTTATTATTAAGACATCCGCATCTTCATCCTGACATATCTCGGCTAGTTCTTGAACTTTCCCAGTCCCAATATAGGTAGCAGCTTCTATCTTATCCCTACGCTGTATGGTAACTCTACAAACATCTAGTGAGGCAGCTTCTGCAAGGCGTTCTAATTCGTTCATAGAATAAGATATTTCATCCTCAGAAATAGATGTTTTAAATACCCCCATTAAAACTGCTTTTTCAAGCAAAACACCATCATTACACATAACGAAACCCTCCTACGGAAATATCAAAAAAACATCTTCCCCAGCTCAAGATTATAACACAATACTATAATTTTCTATTTTAAAAAGAGAATAATATTAAGATTTTTTGGTCGGAATGATAGGATTTGAACCTACGACCTCTGCGTCCCGAACGCAGCGCTCTACCAAACTGAGCTACATCCCGAAACCCCAAGACATTCTACTATATTTGATTTATCTAGTCAACTAAACTATAACCGTTTAGAATGGAGTATGTAGTAGCCCTTATCACGATTAATAACTTTACAGTTTCCGTAAACTTCTTTTAATAATTTTTGGGCACTGGGGGCTCCATGCTTTTTCTTAATAACTACAAATAAGCTTCCACCTGTACGCAAGTGTTCCCTTGCATCTGTCAGCATTTTGTGCACATTTGCTTTTCCCGTTCTTATAGGCGGATTGCAAATTATAAAGTCATACATTTCACTGGATTCAGAAAAACCATCTCTAACATGTGCATGGACCCTATCTGAAAGAGAATAGTCGGATATATTTAAGTTTGAAAGCGCGATTGCCCTTTTACTAACATCCGTCATTTCAACCTCTGTCATAGGCTTTAAAGATGCTATAATCAAACCAATCATCCCATATCCGCAACCTAAATCCAACACCTTAGAATGCGTATCGGGTATAAAGTCTAAGGAAGATGATATGAGTAAAAGAGAACCATAATCCCCCCTCCCCTTTGAAAAGACAGCCTCTGATGTCAAAAATGAATACTCCTTGCCACCATAGAACACATTTATCTTAGTAGGTTTGAAAGATTCATCTATTTCAGAATTCCAATAATGTTTCATCATACCTTCCATTTAAAATCAACAACCGCCCTAGGACATAACCCCAGATAAAAGCATAAAAAAACCTGATGCAATAAGAACAATACCTAATACAATCATCAAAACCCCTATGCTAAAATCCTTTATCTTAAGCATATCAGTAATCTACCTCGTGCCTTTCAACGCTAAACCTCTTTAAAGTGTATTCTTCATACTCTTTTATTCCAGCCTTTTTTAAAGCAATATCAAGTTGATCGGCAGGGTTATTAATACCCTCTATACCTGGTAAAAGAACCCCCTTCTTAGGACCTGATTCCACAACTATGCCAAAAACCTTAGGGTCCAAATCTAGTATTCCATTTATTTCTTCAAGTGGAGACAACACATCTACAGAAACGTATAGGTCAGAAAGTTCAGACTTATCTATGTCATCAAATCTATTATCATCAGTACAAACGGAAACAGCGGTAGAAACAATTTCATTAAACAAATCTGAACGTCTAGGTTGAACCATACCAACACAGGACCTTAAACCACTATCGTTTTTAAGCGTGACAAAACAAGACGCCTTTATAGGAGCTATCTTATAAGAACCCCTATCCCAAAAAGGTCTTTTTTTATTTATAACAAAGTATTCTACAGTATCCCTCGCTAGTCTTATGTAATCATCTTCTAAAATTCTTATATTCTGTTTTTTTTCTATCTGCCAATCTATTAACTTCTTTTGTAAACTAGGAGATATCCCCAACACTTCTTCAAGTTTTGAAACTAGATAACCAACTCCAAATGGAGCTTCGTAGCTGTAAATATCGCTCTTAAAAACCCTCCTGTCATAAAGCCCATAGAGTATAGACACACTCTGAAAACAGCAAGTTTGAGCTAGTTCCCTGTCCTTTATAGGATAGGTGAGAAAGCTAAAAGGATCACTTTTTTGAAGAGATCTTATGAGGGTGTCATCAAAGAACTGGCCATATTTGGAAAAAGTATAGGGACCACTCTCAGATAAACAATGAGATAGGTCTCCGCTAGCTATAAATACTGTGTCTTTTTCTGAACTCTCTACACTATCCCTTAAAGCCATTCCAAATGCGTACAAGCTTTCTACAGGAAGAAGTCCGTACGTCATACAAACTACCTCGTAAGGTCTTTCTTTAAGAAAAACTTCATCCTTTAAATACTCTTCCTCTATAAAGTAAAGGGGAACTGATACACCATAGTCTAAACCCCTTCGAAGTTCAAAGGCATCTAGTAGAGAGTCGTCTAACTTAGCAAGGGTAATTCCGTTTTTGCTAGCCATTATGGAAAGCTTGTCTATAAATGGAATATCATTTCTTATTGAAACCTTTATTTCCTCATGACCAAAATTCTTAAAATCTCCCTCCAAAAATCTAAAATAACTCACAGAGATAGCGTCTGAAAAAAGAGCTCCATGGGGACTAACTATAACTATCCTCTTAGGGTTCAATTCTTTTACCTCTTCAGCAACCTTTTTCATAGCTAAACAGGTTTTTGAACAATACTTATGATCAGACCTACCTATATCTGGAATAAGGGCTGGTGCGTGCGGTAAAATATAGGATCTCAAAAGCCTATTCTTCATTAAAACCTCCGATAATTAAAATAAAAGTTCTATAATTTCACTCAATTTTTGAACTTCATAAATTTTTATTTTTCCACTGTATCTTGACTTTGTATTTATCTTTTGCAAGCTTCCCTTTGGCATTATAACAGTTTTAAAACCAAGTTTTTCAGCCTCTTTAATACGCTTTTCCGCATCGGGAACTGAACGAACCTCTCCAGATAACCCAACTTCTCCAAATATTACTACATCATTTAATATTGGTCTGTTTCTGTAACTCGATATTATGGCTCCAATAACAGCTAGGTCTGCCGCAGTTTCGCTTACAGTGACCCCACCTGCAACGTTTACATACACATCAAAACTAGCCATAGAAATCCCAAGCTTCTTTTCCATAACTGCAAGCAAGATGTTTAGCCTATTATAATCCAAACCTAATGATATCCTACGTGGAGATGGAAAGGAAGTAACAGAGGTAAGAGCTTGAACTTCAATAAGTAAGGGCCTAGTTCCCTCTAAACAAGCAACTATAGATGATCCTGGCTCACCCTCAGGTCTATTGGAAATAAAAAGTTCCGAAGGATTTTCTACTCCTTTTAATCCAGTATCCTTCATTTCGAATATCCCAAGCTCGTTAGTAGAACCAAATCTATTTTTAACAACTCTAATCAGCCTGTACAAACTGCTCTTTTCACCCTCAAAATAAAGAACTGTATCCACCATATGTTCCAGAACTTTTGGTCCTGCTATTGCGCCACTCTTAGTTACATGACCTATTATAAAGACAACAACACCTTGACGCTTTGCAAGTTTCATAAGCTTAGCGGTTATCTCTTTAACCTGAGAAACACTACCTTGGGCAGATGTTATATTTTCATCATAAACAGTCTGTATTGAATCGATAACTAAGATCTCAGGACTGTGTTCCTTAACACTTTGAAATATAGACGATATTTCATTTTCAGCTAAGAGAAGTATGTTTCCGTTATTTGCTCCTATCCTATTTGCTCTTAATTTTATTTGAGACGGTGATTCCTCTCCAGAAACATATAAAACAGTTTTGTCGGAAGATGCCATATTTGCTACTTGTAGTAAAAGAGTGGATTTCCCAATACCTGGATCTCCGCCAACCAAAATAAGGGAACCCGGAACCAGCCCCCCTCCCAAAACTATATCTAGCTCATCTATACCAGTAGATGTCCTATCATAGTTTTCGAACTGCACTTCGGATAGTTTTGTCGCCTTGGAAACAGAACTACCTCCCTTAGATTGTCCACCAAAACTAATGGATTCTTCAACCACTGTAGACCATTCTCCACAGTCATTACACCTCCCCATCCAAGAGGCGTACACACTTCCACAATTTTGACAGATAAAACGGGTTTTACTTTTAGCCATATAATCTCTTTTATTCTAAATCAATCCTAACGGTCATAGCTATAGCTTGCTCTACAGACAACTTAACTTTAGGTCTAAAAGAACCATCGGGATAACCCCTTGTCACCCCTAATTCAGCCATAACATCTACAGCTTCCAATGCCCAGTTAGATATATAATTTCTATCTACAAATGGAGTTGGAGTGTAGGTAAGCTCTGGACCATTTATAATAAAGTACATACGCATCAATATAGTAGCTGCCTGCTGCCTATCAAGAGTGGAATCTGGGTCAAACCTGCCATCACCAACCCCATTCACTAAGCCGACAGCAGACGAAAATCTAACCTGATAGTCATCTGTGTCTCCAAAGTTGTAATCTTCTATATTTAGACCTTCATAAGCCAAAAATTCCTCATGAGACATATCAAAAGCGTATAGAAGATAGTTATTTATAATATAACAAAACTCCCTTCTCGTAATTGGAGCCTGAAAATTTCTAAGATCTACTGGAATTATCCCCAATTCGTCTGCTAGGTTAATCTCATTTTTTGCCCACTCCGAAGGAGTGTCCCATTCATCATCAGAAAACGAAAGGGCAAAAACTGAACAACCCGAAAGAACAGAGACTATTAAAACCGACACTAGAATCCTAAAAACCTTAAACCTTGAATCTTGAGTATACATTGGAACCTCCATGAAAAAGTATTTTTGCGTCATAAACCCAACACAGCTATTTTATCAAAAAAAGAAAAAGATGACAAGAACGTCATTTTTTGAGTAAATTAGGTCGTTCTACTTATGTTATCTTTTTTATTTCTATTAAAATCTCAAATCAAAGTCCCCAGTATCTACGCTTATAACGCCCGATTTAATTATATTTCTCCTAGAAAATGAATTGTACATTATCCTAGATTTCTTTTCCTTATAAAATATTCTGAACAGCATAGATTTACAGGATTTAGCATATTCGTATTCAAATCCTGCGTAGGACCTATTGATGCTTTCTGCGAGTAATCTACCACTTCTCAAGGCAAAACTTATACCCTCTGAAGAACTAGGACTTATAAGCCCAGCCGCCTCACCTATAAAGTGAACGGGACGCCTTCCAAGGTAAATATCTTTGTGTGACTTTGGTCTAAAAAGCATAGCTCCTTCCCTCTTTATCTGACCTTTTAAATCAAGACCCAAGCCCCTTAGTTTTTCAAGGAGTATAGAAAACTTATAATTGGCATTTTTTATATCATCTATAGCAGAACCTATAACTAAGACATCTTCTTTTTGTATCCCCCAGCTGTAATAATCACTAACATCGCTGTCAAATACTGAAAACATATAGTCCAGCCTCTTATCAACCCTAAAATGAGCCTGAGGGCAGGCATAGGTTCTGGGAAGTTTTATATCTGGAGAAAATGATTTCCTTAGCTTTGAAGATGCCCCATCTGCAGCTATTATTCTTCTGCAGGTAAGGTACTTCTTCTCCCCCTCAATACTTACACATACCTTGGCGCCGTTCTCAATTGGCTCATACCCCCTATACATAGCGCCGGTAAGCTTATCTACATTACTTGGGATAAGGGAAAACAAAAACCTATCAAACGCCTCCCTATCGACATTTAGATACTGCTGCTGGTAATGTGAAGCAAGGTTGTTGTCTATGTCAATTGCCTTTACGGTAAACATCTGTGGTCCCCTGAGAACGGAACTGGGAATAGATTTTCCAAGTATTGCTATCTCTTTTTGGGCATCTGTATTTAAGAGCCCACCACAGGTTTTTCCACGCTTTGTATCATAGGGCTTATCGAGTTTTCTTATATCTACTACCAAAACCCTATATCTATGAGAGACCAACCTGGCAAAGGTAGATCCCGCTGGACCACCGCCAATAACTATAAAATCATAATCCATTTCAAACTCCAAACTAAAGTATAACAACTCCACCGCCGAGGACAAAGTCACCATCGTAGAGGACAGCCGATTGTCCAGAAACAGGTGCCCTAACCTCAGATTCAAATACTAAGTCTGCGACAGTCTTATCCCTATAAAGTTTTGAAAGCTCTGCCTTTAAAATATGCCCCCACTGAAACAACTTTACTTCAAATGTCATTCCAACACTTGGGGGAACTAGCCAATTTACACCTGATATTCTAACCCGCTTCCTGTAAGTTAAAGCTTCATCCCCTATATATACATTCCCCGTATTAGGGTCTATTCTCGTTACACACTTCCCCTTTTCAAGGTCAAATCCAAGACCCCGCTTTTGACCCAGGGTATACTTATAATATCCATCGTGTTCGGCTATTTCATTACCCAGTGAATCAACAAAAAACCCGCTAAAGTCTCCATCTACATTCGACTTAATATAAGCGGCATACCCATCTGGAGCAAAACATATCCCCCGGCTCTCAAAACTCTTATAGGGATTTATAAGTTCAGACTTTAATATTTCTTCCGCCTCTCTCTTATCAGATAATTCTCCTAACGGAAAGATACACTTGTCCACTATATGTCTAGGTAAAGAATGCAAAAAATAACTCTGGTCCCTAGATAGGAGTTTTCCCTTTCTAATAGTTGTGTGAGTTTTTCCAGATACATCATTGTACATAGCTTTTCTAGCGTAGTGACCTGTAGCTATAAAGTCGTATCCACCAAGTGCCCTATTCTTTTCGAGAAGGTTAAACTTAATCCTCTGATTGCACATAATGCAGGGATTTGGAGTAGAGCCCCTCTCGTATTCAGACACAAAGGGTTCTATTACCCCATTAAAAAATTCATCCCTAGCATCTATTACAATATGTTCGATGTTTAATTTTGTAGCAACCCCATAGGCCCTTTCCAAACCCGCTTCAAATCCATCTGTCAAGATATAGGTAATACCAGTAACTTCGTAGCCAGCATCCTTTAGTATAATGGCTGCAGCAGTACTATCTACTCCACCAGACATTGCCAGCAAACAGGTCTTGGTATTACTTGAGCTTTCTGACATCTTCATCCCTATATGTAAGACCTATAGAATCAAAGTAGTCTAGTATAAGTATTGCAATCTTTCTGGAGCTACTAGTAAGGTCTCTAAAGGTAGCCAAGGTTATATCCCCATTTTTTTCTACGTATTCTATAAGTATCTTCTTTGCCTTTTCGAAGTTATCAGAACTTAGGTTTACCGCCTCACTCAGCCTAACTAGGTCTCCGCTCTCAACCAAGCTCTCGTATACGTCTATATCCTTCTTAGATATACCTAGTTTTGCACAGAGTTCTTTAAAATTCATAGGACTAAAGCCGCAGTCATCGTATTCAGAAATCAGGGCATCCCTAATCTTTTTTTGCTTATCCGTATATACTATTTCCCTACCCTTGGTAGCAACCAACTTCCCCCTAAGCTCTAGCGAATTGTTACCTACATAGTGTTCTAGGATTTCATCAAAGACCTTTGGCTTTAATTTTCCAAAGAGTTTAGAACGAACCTCATCCCTAGGAAGCCCTATCTTTAAAGGGTTCTTTTCATAAAACTTAAGCAAGACCTCTACAGCTTGGTCATTTTTCTGATCTACAAAGGCCCTGTGCACATAGTGCTTTCCACCAAATTTTATAATGAGCCCCTCTTCTATCATAGGTGATAAAATGGTATTTATCTTTTCCTTATCAAACCCAGAAACCTCCATAAGGTATGACATTTCAGGAAACTCCTCACTGTGCTTAAATACCAAGTCCTCTAAAAGAGATGATTCATCTCCCGTATTTTTACTGACTAAGAGGTTTATAACATCGTCCTTAAACCTCTTGTGCTTGTTCGCATTTGGGTCTAAAATTATGCCCCCACCCAAGGTTTCCATAGGAGAATAAAACCTTAAGACAAACCTGTCGCCATACTTTACAGCCGTCTCTTCTTCTAACCTAAGCTGTACAAATGCACTTTCACCAGGGCTTAACTTTTCCCTGTCTAATAAGACTAGCCTAGCGAGGACTTCGTTAGATCCGTGGTATACCCTAACCCTATTCCAGTTGCTTAGTTCCCTAGGAGAATTTGGAAGCAGGGTTATATTAGCATCCACTATAAAGGTCTTTTTCATAGAGCCCGCTTCCGCCAATATGTCACCCCTAGATATGTCTTCAACCTTTAGGTTTGATATATTTATAGCAACTCGCTGTCCAGAATATGCAGTATCGACATCCTGAGAATGAACTTGCACAGTCCTTACCCTAGCCTCTACCGCAGATGGGTATAAGACGAGTTTGTCACCTACACTTATCGTTCCCTCTATAAGGGTTCCAGTTACCACTGTCCCAAAACCAGTAAGTGAAAATACCCTGTCCACCGGTAACCTAGCCATCCCCTGAGACGACTTAGGTTTGATTTCTGAGGCAAGCCTATCTATATGTTCTTTTAGCTCATTTAGACCATCGTCTGAATCCATTCCAATGGGAATTATAGGAGCACCTTCTAAGAAACTTCCCTCTAACTCTTCAGCGACATCGACCTTCATCAGTTCAATCCACTCTTCATCAACTAGATCGCTCTTTGTAAGGCAGACTATTCCATTAGAAACTCCCAGTATATTCAATATGTCTAGGTGTTCTCTAGTCTGTGGCATAACCCCCTCTTCTGCAGATATTACTAGGACAACTATGTCCATTCCACTCGCACCTGCTAACATATGTTTTATAAAGCGTTCATGCCCTGGAACATCAACTATACCCGCCCTCTTTCCGCTTGGGAGATCAAAGTAGGCAAAGCCAAGCTCTATGGTTATGCCCCTCTTTTTTTCTTCCTTTAGTCTATCTGTCTCTATCCCTGTAAGCCTACCTATTAGGGTTGTCTTTCCATGGTCTATGTGCCCTGCTGTTCCTATAATTACATACGACATACTTATCTCCCAGTTATTTTATATAAGGCTTTTTCTATCACAGAATATTCATCTTCTAGGATACACCTCGGGTCAAATATCAATTTTTCCTCCTGCACCCTAGCTATAATCGGTATATCATAATCCCTAAACGCCTTAAGGAGTTTACCCTCACTCATCTTAAGGGGAGCCACTATCAAAAGAGCCGTCTTTAACCTAGTTATTGGGAGGGAGCCACCGCCAACTTCTGAAAACCCGTCTAGTATCTCGACAGAAAAGTCTTCTGGATATTTTTCAAATATAGACCTTAGTTTACCAGCGCCCGCTAATAAATCATCGTAATCTGCTGTGAGCATCTTTAGAGTAGGTATTTCTTCTAAAGCCCTTTCTTCGTCTAGGTATATCTTTAGGGTCTCCTCCAATAAACTTATCATGACCTTATCAAGCCTCAAAGCCCTTGTCAATTGGTTCTTCTTCATCCTATCTATGTATTCCTTCTTACCTACAATTATACCAGCCTGAGGTCCTCCTAAGAGTTTGTCACCCGAGAAACTAACCACATCTACCCCTGCCCTTATAGAGTCTAGAACAGTGGGTTCATCACCTACTCCGTACTTTGCTAGGTCTATAAGTGAGCCACTACCTATATCTTGGTATACTGGTAAATTCTTTTCCTTACCTAGCTTTACTAGATCTTCTACTTCAACTTCCTCAGTAAAACCAAGTATCTTGTAGTTAGAGGTATGGACCTTCAAAAGTAGGGCTGTATCTTCAGTAATAGCCGAAGAATAATCGGATAGTTTAGTCTTATTGGTGCAGCCTACATCTACTAAATTGCAAGAGGATATTTTCATAATCTCGGGAATTCTGAAAGAACCGCCTATCTCTACGAGTTCTCCCCTAGATACTATTACGTCGCTCCCACTAGCTAGCTCAGATAAAACCAGCATAACGGCTGATGCGTTGTTGTTCACAACGTGGGCGGCTTCTGCACCAGTTAACCTACAGATTAAATCCTCTAGGTGGTCATACCTTGACCCCCTCTTTCCAGTATCCAGATTTAATTCCAGATTTGAATACCTGATAGCGCTTTTTAAAGCTTTTAAGGCGGTTTTTTCGCTTATCAAAGAACGCCCCATATTGGTGTGTATAACTACACCAGAGGCGTTTATAACCCTCTTTAACCTATCTCCCATAACCAAAGACGCCCTGCGCTTTACATCCTCTATGAAATCAGAATAGCTAAATTCAAAGCCATCTACTTGAGATTCCTCTAATTTAGATATTTCTATCCTGATTGCTGAGAGAGCTCCGTTTATAGATTCTAACAATACGGATTTTGGGACGATTACACCAAGAGGTGAAAAATCCAATGCCTCGTCCTTCAAAACCTCATCAACCTTTGGAAGTTGCCTGTAAAGTTCATTCTTTTGCATAGTTTATATTTCCCCCATTTTTTTTAAACATCATTCAGTTTTATCTTTATCTAATATTTCATATTGCTTAATTATTTCACGTTTGGCGTGCTTTTTGTGCTGGGCGTATAATTGGGTAGTGGTCACGTTATCGTGGTCCATCAATCCCTGCACGTCAAATATTGAAAAACCATACTCTATAAGGGTTGAAGCCGCTGTAGCCCTTAGCTTGTGAGGGCTGAACCCCCTACGTCTCGATGACTTCAAAGCTATAGAGGTGTATTTTTTAACCATGTTTCTTATAGCCCTCTGGGTTAGACGCTTCTTTCTGAGAGATAAAAAAAGCGCATCCCTATCCTCTGGAAGGAGTTCCTCTGCTGATGGTCTTTCGAGCTCTATATAATCTTTTAAAACCTTTTCCGCACTCTTATTTATAGGCATTATAACCTGTTTTCCACGCTTCCTATATATCATAAACTCTTCTTTATCAAAGTCTATTGAAGATAGGTTTAGCTGCCAGAGTTCCTTGAGCCTGAGACCATATGTAGTAAACATTAGAAGTATAGCCTTATCCCTATACTTAGTCTTCCTCCAAAATCGCTTTTCATCCTCTGTAAGACCTTCACCAGTGCTTACAGCCTTCATCATCTCGGTTACTTCTTCTATTTCCAAACGTTTTATGGCATCTGGTTGGGGTTTTGGAAGCCTTATGGGGTTAAATCCACTTGAGATGTCCTCTTTTAAGTCTCCTTCTCTATAGAGGTACTTAAACATAACCGCAAGAGCAGACTTCTTCCTAGCCAAGGACCTATTGTCGTTCTCTACCACAATGCGTTTGCCATCTATATATTTTTCGTAGTGGCTACAGTAACCACTCAAAAACCTATTTATATCCTTAGATTTTATATTCTTAAAATCGCTAAGGCTTATATCGGAGATTTCTTCAACCTTGACTATCGGGGATTCCATTACAAGATAATTTAAAAAGAATCTGAGTTCAGAAAGATAAGCGAACCTAGTTTCCAGAGAGACAGCGCTTCTCAGATACAAAAAGTAGTCATAGAGAAAGTCAGGAAGTTCACGTTCTATCTCTAGGCATTCATCCTTCCGCTTACTTTCAGCTATAACTATGTTATCGGGTTTTGACCCCTTATTTTGAACACTCAAATTCCAACCTCCACACTAGCTATTATAACCCCAGGGATAAGAGTTGGCAAATTAAGTATAGAGCTCGTTTTCAGATATGAATCTCTTGTTCTTTATAACCTCTACAAAGTCCGAATTTGATTTGGTAGTCATCAGTTCCTCTAGTACGAACTCAGTAACTTCTTGAGATGGAGAATTTGCCAAGGCGCGTCTTATATTCCAGATAACTTCTAGTTCAGACTGGCTTAAGAGCAATTCTTCTCGCCTTGTAGATGACTTGTTTATATCTATTGCTGGGAAGACCCTCTTTTCACTTAGTTTTCTAGAAAGTTGAAGCTCCATATTTCCAGTTCCCTTGAATTCCTCAAATATTACATCGTCCATCCTGCTGCCCGTTTCTATAAGGGCTGTGGCAAGTATTGTAAGGCTCCCCCTCTCCTCTGTATTCCTCGCGGCACCAAAAAACCTCTTAGGTTTGTGAAGCGCCCCTGGGTCAAGACCACCAGATAGGGTTCTACCACTCGAAGGCATTGTAAGGTTATACGCCCTAGATAACCTAGTTATAGAATCTAAAAGGATTACCACGTCCCTATTCATCTCAACCAAGCTCTTAGCCCTTTCCAATACTATTTCAGCAACCTTTATGTGATTTTCCGGTAGCTCGTCAAAGGTAGAGAATATGACATCCGCATCTATTAAACGTTTCATCTCAGTAACTTCTTCTGGACGTTCATCTATTAGTAAAACTATTAGTTCAACTTCAGGGTGTTTAAGCCTTATAGCCTTAGCTATCTTCTGCAAGAGAATGGTCTTACCAGCCTTAGGTGGAGCAACTATCAATCCCCTCTGCCCCTTTCCAATTGGAGATATTATATCTATCATCCTAGTAGCAAGCTCTATTGGACCTGTCTCAAGGGTTAGTCTTTCCTGTGGATATATAGGAGTCAGATTGTCAAACCTAACCCTCCTTATAGCCTGCTCAGGAGCCTCTCCATTTACAGCCTCCAGGTATACCAAAGCTCTAAACTTTTCGCCCTGCCTAGCGAGCTTAGCTATTCCCCTAAGCTTATCACCAGTCTTTAGCCTAAACTTTTTTACTATGGGTGTTGAAACATAAACATCGTGTTCACTTGATAGATAGTTATGAAAACGCAAAAACCCAAAACCTTGCTCAGAAATCTCCAATACGCCTTCTACTTGATCCCCTTCCCTTGCCTGTATATTTTCTTGGGTAGATTTTTTTTCTTTAGAAGAACCTAATTCAGAAGTTTTTTTCTTAGGTGGCCTGCCTCGTCTAGGTTTCTGAGGTTGAAGAGATCCATCAACAGAAGAACTAGATTTTTTTACATAGACGTCCTTTTTTTCAGGCTTATCTTCAATCTGTTTATCACTGACCTTTTCTACAGTGAAACGCATTCTATTTGTACCAGAACCCTTGGTTGAACTTCTACCAGTGGAAGAAAGCCTAAAAGAACGACCTTCAACTTCAGGTGCCGATTGTTCACTAGACGAATTTTTTGATGAACCTTCCAACATCTTTTCAATTAATTCTGCTTTCTTATACTTCTGAATTGACTTTATGCCCATTTCCTTTGCCATTTCACGAAGCTCCATTAATTTTTTTCGCTTTAACGATTCAAAATCCATTCCATCCTCCTTGGGAACTTTACTTTTTATCAACATATGTTTATGGTATAATCGTATTCACTATTGGTGGGGTTTTTGGAGATTATTCAATGAATAAAAAATATTTTGCAATCATGTTCACAATTCTCATAATTGTATTTGCGTTTACGTACACTTTTTCGATAGCAGAAGAAACTCCAGTATCTGTAAAACTAAATGAATCAACATTAAACCTAGAAAATTCCGCAATAAATAAAAATGGTGATATCCTTATTCCTATGGATGATTTTCTTTCAGAGTTCAATGCCGAAACCATTTGGCACGATGAAACAGAACAAATAACATGTGCACACAACAATATGTTTGCTAAATTGTTTATCGGCAAAAAGGAAGTATACTTGAACGGAATCCTCGTTGAATATCAACATCCAGTGGAAATAATAGACGACACAGCCTATGCTCCAGTTTCATTTTACGCAGATTTTTTATCTTTATCATACGTAGAATCGAAGGATTCAATCGAGTTTAAACAAAGAGATAACCTAAATAGCATTTTTCATGGAAACACACTCTTTATTGAAACACCTATCAAAGAACACGGCCTTACAATTTCACTACCATTTGGGTGGGTTCCAGTATCTGATAATTCCTACGGAGTTACAAACCCCTATGAATCATATTCCTTCACCATTAACAAGCATGAGAGACAGTATGGAGAATCTCCTATCGACTACAGAGCTGAGCTAAAAAGCAGTCTGCCAAACCCAAAAAATCCTAAACCCGGAGATACAATAATCGAAAATATCACAGAGTCAGAGCTTGTAACGAATGATTGCACCTTTTATTCGTTGTATTATAACACAGCTACACTTCCTGAAAAAGAGATTTCTGAAAAAAATGACCCTATATCTAGACTAGAGGAGGCAGATACAGATTCAGATGGCAAACCGGATAGTGATAAAGACCTAAATGATAAAAAAGAAATCAGAGATTTAATAAAAAAAGATATAAAGCACCACGCCTACTACATCTGCGTTGCAGAAGATGATATATATGAGTTCCACTTTACACATACCAAAACGAAACTTAAACACTCAGTATTACAAGATTTTGAGTATGCTCTAAGCACAGTAAAATTCCCACCAAACCACTTTAATTCTACCTACGAAAACTATATAGAATACCCAAAGTTCCAAGAGCTCAGGATAAACCTCAAAAATGATTTGACTTCCAACCACGAAGTATATGACGGTCTGACATTTGAAGGATATTCTGAAAATTTTTATGGCGGAGACTTCATAGCCAAGGTTAAAAGAGATGGCGAATCTAGAGAATTTATAATCCCCATAGACGAGGCTTCAAATTTTTCAAGCAAGATTTACACCCCTTTTGGGGTTGGTAAACACCAGATAGAGATATACTTTAAAGAGCCAGAGACCCTATACAATATTCCTCTAATGAGTTTTAGTGTGGTAAATCTATCAGGAAGAGACATAAAGTACATAGTACCTGGAGAAAAGGTCAGATCAAAATCAGAAGATATGGAAAAACTACTAACAGAAGTCTTCGAAGGAGCGGGTTTAGACAAAACATATTCCAGTGAGCACGACATAGCAAAGTGTGTATTCTCAGCACTTGAAAAGAAACTCATCATAACAGAGCCATATAGGGATGGAGAAGAACCAAGAAATTCTCAAATACTTGTAGACGAAATCTACATGAGTGAAACAGAGGCAAACATCTTATTCACATCACTTATGCGATCTGCAGGAATAAGCACAAAGATAGAAAAGGGAAGTAACTACGAGACAGAGAGGATCTTCTGCCAGTGCTTTATAAATGGAGAATGGAAGGTTTACGACCTGCCTGGAGCCATAAAAAACGACGAGTTGATCGCATCAAACCAAATTACAGAAGAAGAAAAAAGGTTCTCTATGGTGCCAGAAAAAAGGCTTAAAAACTTCTCAAAGCTTAGCCCCCTAGTGTATGAAAACTTCTTCTACAAAATAGAGGACCTGAACTATTAGAACTTATAGAATAGACTTTAAAATATTCAAGAGAGGTATAGGGGATTGAAAAATTATATAATAAAGATATTGAACGGAATGGCTAGGGGACTCTTTGCTTCACTAATAATAGGCCTGATCTTAAACCAGTTGGGAGTTTATACCAATATAACATTTTTGAAAAACGCAGGGCTCTTTGCCCAGTATATGATGGGACCTGCAATAGGTGCTGGTGTAGCCATGAGCCTAGAAGCCCCGCCCCTAGCAGTGATGGCGTCCATAGCTGCTGGAGCAATAGGCGGAGGAACCCTAAGTTTTGCTGGAGACACTGTTAAAGTACTTATAGGAGACCCAGCTTCAGCTCTTATATCTAGTGTTATAGGTGCAGAAGTAGGGAAATTTATAAGTGGTAAAACTAAGCTTGACATAATACTGGTTCCAGCCTTTACCATATTTGCAGCATCCATAATAGGCTATTATATAGCTCCCTATGTTACCCTAGCAATGAGGGAGATAGGCTTATTTATAAATACAATTTCTACACTACATCCTCTACCTATGGGAATACTACTAGCAGTTATAATGGGGATGATCCTAACCCTTCCAATATCAAGTGCGGCGATCGCCATAACGCTGGGACTCTCTGGAATTGCAGGAGGAGCCTCTACAATAGGATGCGCCTGCCAAATGGTTGGTTTTGCTGTAATTTCATATAAGGACAATGGTTTTGGAGGTCTTATAGCCCAAGGTCTTGGAACCTCTATGCTACAGGTTGGAAACATAGTTAAAAATCCATGGATATGGGTGCCACCAACACTTGCAAGCGCCATACTTGGACCAATAGCAAGTGTATCACTAAAAATGACAAATACCCCCGTAGGTTCAGGAATGGGAACCAGCGGACTAGTAGGACAGATAGGTACAGTAAAGTCTATGGGAGTAGATTCTCTACCCCTTATAGCGGTAATGCACTTTATCCTACCAGCCATCCTTTCGTATTCATTCTATTTAATTTTAGTAAAGGCTAAGAAAATACATAAGGGGGACCTAAAAATCAACATCTAAAATTACTTGCTCCTTTAAGTTTTTGCTGTGTCAACTTACGCAGAAATCTCGCAGTCGAGTAGTTACTACACTCCTTTGAGATTTTGCTTGTTTCCTTGCAAAATTCTTAAATTAGCTGCGTAATTTGGGTTTAACATAGTAAATAGAAATAAATTTAGACACAATTTAGTACTTTAGAACTTCGACAAAGTTGATTATATCCAGACTTTCAATAACGCCTTAGTTCTAGGAACTAGCAAAATTTAGGCTCGCAGTGTACTAAAAGCGTACATAAGAGGCTGAATTTTGCGTATTCCTAAAGAAATCAGGCGTTATTGGAAGTCTGGTTTTTTCTGTTTTTTATGAGCCTAGCCGGAACTCCCCCAACAACTGTATATTCCGCAACATCCTTTGTAACCACCGACCCCGCAGCAACAATAGAACCCTTCCCTATCTTTACTCCGGGCATAATTATAGACCTTGCGCCAATCCAAACGTCATCTTCTATTACAACCTCTCGTTTGGGGGTGTTTCCCTGCTCTATCATGGGAATATCAGTTCTTGAAGTTTGGTGGTTAGATGTGTATATCATAACATCAGGCCCCATCATCACATCGTTTCCAATGTTTAATGGACCTTGGATTCTGGCATTTAAACCTATCCCAGACCTAGAACCAATTTTTATACCCCTTCCAGATCCAAAGAATACGTTTCTCTCTATATTGGCGGAATCTCCAACAGAGTCAAAGATAGCCCTACACAAAAACCGCCTAAAACCCTTGGCGCCAAAACTGAGCTTTGAATCAGAACTAGGCATGCGCTTAGCTATGCCGTAATATAAGGCTAGGGCAAGTGTTCTCATAATTTAAAATCCTTCCTCAATACAATAATTCCAGCCAAGGCATACGAAATGAGACCTGACAAAACAAGGGCTACAAGCCTTAAAATACCTTCTTGCAAGGTTAAAAACACCAAGGTCAGCACTCCAAACATAAAAAGGTTAGAGAGTGCAAGTCTCCTCAAAAAAGACGATTTCACTTTAAACTTTATCGTCTTTACACGTCTAATATAACATATTATAGAGTATATAAAGAAGCATATTAGGGTGGTATACGCCGCCCAAATAAATCCGTAGTTAGGTATTAGAGTGAAGTTTAGTATGAGCTTTAAAACCGCGACTATAAGGGAATTTTTAAGTATTTGAAAACTGTTTTTCGTTAGTTCGTATCCCTTGTTAAAGTATTCGGATAGTCCAAAAAAGAACATAGAAATCGCTATTACTGCTATAACGTCGGTTCCAGCAGAATACTCACTTCCAAACAAGAGTGAAGATATATCCCTGCTCACAAAGGATAAGCCTATTGCAGCTGGAATACCTAGTAAAAGATAATTTCTTAGACCTTCTGATAATACCTTTTGAGATGCATTTATATCACCTGCATTCCACTTTGCCAAAAGTTTTGGGTAAAACCCCTTACTGAGTCCCAAGGTAAGCAGGGTAAATATAGATGCTGAAATCGTATAGTTTGCACTGTAAACACCTACCGTCGACTTGTCAAAGAAGTAGAGTATTACAAACCTATCGAGCACGTTTAAAACGTACATAGTTAAGGTTAACCCTATGAGTGGAAAGGCGTATTTTATAAATTCTAATATCAGTTTTTTATCAATTGACTTGAGGCTAAAATTCTTAAAAGCCTTTAAAACCTTTACTGAATACCCTCCAAAGACTAAATCTACTAGGGCGTGTCCCGCAATAATAGATAGGTATGGATTGAACTTGATGTAGTATAGCCCTATTACTATAACCGGTTTCATAAGTGCAGATGCGGTTATTATAGTTATATTTATCTTGCGCTTATCATCGTATAATAAGAGGTTTACAAATAATTGGGATAGGGTGTATCCAAAGTAAAATGATCCATAAAAGAAAAATGCGGATAGGGAAAAATCACTAACCACCAATGAAAGGTTTATATATAAGGCAAGTGCGCCTATAGCTGCAGAAACGAAATAAGATGTCAATACACCGGACATAAAGACTCCCCTATCCTCTTCTGATGAGTAGTCCTTTATGTACCTTACAGTAACGAATTTAAGCCACCCCGTACATAGTATAGCTATGAGCATGGTGCTGGCGTTTACTACAGAATACGACCCGTAAACATCCTTGCCAAATACCCTTGTATATAAAGAAAGAGCAAGAATTCCAACCATTCCCTCAAAAACTTTAAAGGGAAGATAGAAGAACCCAGACTGTTTTACCTTATCTATTTTAGTCTTCAAAAAAATATTCTCCAATCAATAAAATCCAAAAAAATGCAGGGACATTTTATCACCTAAACATTGACAATTCAACCAAAATCAGGATTGTGTCAACTTTCTAATATATTCTATATTCTTTCTTGCAAGTTCCTTCATAAGCTTAGCTTTTTTGCCCAAAAGTGCCCTCTTGGCTTCATAGTTTTCCAGTATTTCATCTATATACGACAAGACCTCATCGACATCTATGTCCTCTAAGTTGCTAACTAGGGGCATTCCCAATTCTTCTGTGTAGTAGGCTACCTTGGGGTCGTATTTAAACCCGACAAAGGGAATTGAGTATACACCTGCATATATAACCGAATGAAGCCTCATGCCCAATACTAAGTCCATATCCTTAATTATAGCTAAAACTTCTCTGGGAAGGTACCTTTCTTCTAGAACCACCGAGGGAGATTTCATCTTACTAGCTATAGCCTGACTCACCTTTATATCCGCAGGATACTTCATCGGTAACAGTACCACTTGAAATCCATGTTTTTCATAGATTGCATCCGCTACAGACGCTACTGCATTTACATAGCTATCTTCACCTTCCCAAGACCTAAACATTATTCCCACAATCGGCTTTTTTGGATCCATACCGACCTGTGCATAGACAGGGGATATTCCCCTATCATCTTCTGGAGAATTTAGGTTGAAAACAGGATCTGCTGTAATCGCTATTTCAGGAACACTTATACCTATTGACTTTACAAAGTCATACGAAAACCTCTCCCTAATTGTCAAGGCATCTATCTTGTTGAGGGTCCAAGCTGTAAGCCGCCTATTTAAGCGTGACTTTATAGGTCCAACACCATTTGCGTAGAGTATTACCTTTACCTTTCTAAAAAGGGCAAGGTGAATCAACCCCAAGTAGTAATATAGTGACCTATTACTTGTCTTATCTTGCAAGAGGCTCCCGCCACCCATAACCAAAACGTCTGTCTTGCCTAGTAGCTTCCACACAGCCCCGAATTCAAACCTATTTACAGACTTACAGGAATACTCTTCTTCTGTAACCTCTGGCCTCCTAGATAAAATTACCACATCTGGTTCATTATCAAGGTCTTTAAAACTCTTTATAATAGCTGCCAGTATAGCATCATCACCCGAATTTTTATATCCGTAATAACCGCAAAGAGTAAGTCTTTTTCTATTTTTATTTAGTATTTCTTCATAGATACCTATATGGGTATCTGCCATCTTATCATCTGAAAATCTATCAAATATTTTATCTCTAAAAGTCTTTCCTAGCTTATCTCTCAAATCCTCGTCATCAAGCAATCTGCTCAAGCAATCGGCGAGACTTTTAAAATCAGAATCTGGAAATAGAAGTCCATCTATCCCATCTTCTATCATATCGACTATTCCACCAACTGCAGATGCCACTGTAGCAATCCCTCTCAAGCCACCCTCCAAAAGAGAATAGGGAAAGCCCTCGGAATGAGAGGTCAAAACATTTATATCGCAGAGTTTGTAAAACCCACTCATATCGTCTACAAAGCCCAGAAAATCTACACAATCTGATAAGCCCTTATCCAAAACATATGCCCTGTATTTTTCTTCTTCATCTCCAGAACCAGCCAAAAGAACTCTAAATCCCTTAATCCCCCTAATCTTTAGCTCATTTACAGCCTCTAAAAATACATCCACCCCCTTTATGGGATGGAACCTTGCAGCTATACCTATTACAACTGGTTTTTTGCCAGTTTCTTTATCAGATATATCAGTTCTAGGTATATTAAAGGCATCACATATTTCAGCCTTCGAACGGGGGTCATCAATGACTTTGGTAGGTATGCCGTTAAAGACTGATCTTATCTTGTCTTCTTCAAAGCCAGCATCCACTAAAGCATCTTTAAATTTGCGCGTTACCAGCAGGTAGTAATCGAGCTTTTTTAATGAACTTTCATTTATCTTTGTGAAGATGATTTTTTTAAGGATATTGTTGTCAAAGTCATGCCTATAATCTGAATGGATTGTGGTTATTATGGGAATACTTATCCTCTTTTTAAGCTTTATCCCAACATAGTTTGCCCTAGCTCCATGACAGTGCAAAATGTCATACCCACCACTTTTTATTATCTCAGTAAGTTTGGATACTACAGACATATCGTACCTATTCTTTTGTTCTAATGAAATAGTATTTATCCCCGCATCTACCGCTGCGTGATAGGACACACCACTTTCCAAACACACAAATAAAACCTCTATGTCTTTTGACAGAGCTGAGAGCAGAGTCAATAAATGAGTTTTTGCACCACCTATGTCGTTACCGCTAACTAAATGAATTACTTTCAAACCAATCCCCTTATAAATTAAGATGAACACTTAGATATAATACCACAATGGTGTTTTATTTTTCCACACCCTAGAAAGATATAAGGTTAAAGCCTCAAAATAGCAATTTGACCCCCACGGTTATTTCCACACTTCCTATGTGAAAAAAAGGTTTCGTACATACACATAGTACATTCCTCTGCAACCTCTATGTTTTCAGGTTTTACGCCCCACCTTATTAGAATCTCTCTATTTATCATCTTTATATCTATGTGGGGTTTAGCTCGGCTAGTATCTACAAAGTCATAAACATCAAAATCAAAATCCATGGAATCTATAACTTCCTGACCTACCTCGTAGCACTTGGAACATATTGACGGTCCTATGGCACAAAGCATATCTTCTGGTTTAGATCCCTTACTTTTGAATAGTTTTATCATCTCTTCAACTATTTTAAGAGCGGTTCCCCTCCATCCAGCGTGAGCCAGACCTACAGCTCCTCTTTTAGGGTCGTAGAAATACACGGGAGTACAATCTGCATGATGAGTTACTAATACTACCCTATCATCCTCAGTATATAATCCATCTATATCCTTATAGGGTTGGGGGCGAATTATACCAATTCCCCTATCAGAATAATCAACTTCAAGAATATTTGCTGTGTGGGTCTGGGTTGAAGACACAAAGTCTGAAAGTTCTAAACCAATAGCCTTAGAAAAAATATCATAGTTTCTAAGAACCTTCGCAGAATCATCTCCACGACTAAAGCTGAGATTCATGGTTGAATAAAAGCCTTCACTCACTCCACCATTTCTGGTTGAAAAGACTGCCTTTATAGGATGGGTTTCGTATATAGAAAACTCCATAAATTGGACATTTCCCTCTTTGCGGTTTATCATAATAATTAAATAATCTCCTTTTTTTAATCTAATTTGGTACAACAATCATACTAAGGCTCTAGCAAAACTTAAACCACCCTTCAATTATCATAAAATTCCGCATTTTTCAAAGCCTAATTGTGATATAATACAAACTAGAGTGTACAACAGAGGAGGTCTATCAATGGGTGAAATCATGAGTATAATAATCGAAAACACAGCACTCGTCGTAGAATTAATAGGTGTATTTATAATAATAGTATCTATAGCAAAGGTTATATATAACTTTGCAAAGGTTGGGTTCAATGTAGGCAGGTTAGATAAAACAAGCCATTTAAACCGCGGGCTCGCCTTTGCCCTAGAAATACTATTGGCATCGGAAATATTAAAAACCCTAATCGCTAAAGACCTTCGTAACCTGCTAGAACTAGGAGCTTTAATAACAATAAGGATTATAATGTCCGTACTTATACACTGGGAGCTTACCATAAATGAAAAACACGCTAAGGCTAAGCTAAAAGAAGATTAGATCCTATAATTCAGCGTATTTTGCAGCGATTATATGATCGCCGTCCCAATTATCTGACCTATCTTCTCTATCTAAAAAGTTCTCTACACCCTTACCTAAAATAACTATTATATCTCCAGTGTTAGCCTTCTCAATAGCTAAGCGTATAGCGGATTCCCTATCGTCGTTTATAACTACGTCGCATATACCTTCTGCCCCCTTGGCAATGTCCTTAGATATTTCAGATGGTGCTTCGTCTCTTGAATCTTCTTCACAAAGTATAAGTAAATCAGAGTGTTCTGCGGCTATCTTTCCCATTATGGGGCGTTTACCCTTGTCCCTCTTGCCTGCAGCTCCAAATACAGATATAAGTTTTTTACCGCCCTTTCTTATAGAATCTGTAAATTCATATATCTTTTCGAATCCACCTGGAGTATGGGCATAATCAACTATTATAGAGTATTTTGATGATGGAATATATTGGAACCTTCCTATCTCAAAGGGGATATCCCTAGCTCCCAATATAACGTCTTGAAGTTCCCTACCACCTTGGTGGATTGCCGCGATTGCAGCGCAGAGGTTGTATACATTTATTTCTGAAATCAAATTAGTAACTACTGAATAGGTTTTTTCTTGATAAGTCAAATTAAACTTAGTTCCCTCTGGTGAAAGTTCTATATCCGAAAACCTGTAATCCGCAGTAGAATCCTTACCATAGGTGAACACTTCTGCATTTTCAACCGAATCTATAAAACCTTTTGCATAATCATCATCTACATTTATAATAGCTTTTCCAGATGGCTTTATCATCCTAAAGAGTTCACACTTTGCATCTAAGTATTTTTCCATACTTCCATGGTAGTCTAGGTGGTCTCTGCTAAGGTTGGTGCTTATAGCTATATCAAAATCTATACCATGGGCACGTTTCATATCAAGGGCATGAGAAGATACTTCCATCGCCATAGAACTTACGTTCATATCATTTGCCCTTTTAAAAATTTTAGTAAGGTCAATGGTATCTGGGGTTGTTAGATGGACATATGGGCTTTCTTCTCCAGCTATAATAGTTCCAGCAGTTCCATTATAAGCTGATCTTTCAAACTTTGATAAAATCTGATAAAGTATGTATGCAGTAGTAGTCTTTCCGTTGGTTCCAGTGACGCCATATACAATCATATTTGAAGATGGAGACCCGTAAAATATCTCAGAAACCCTCGCAAGTTCAACCCTAGTGTCTTTAACCTCGATAAAGGTGACGCTTGGATAATCCGCCTTGTACTCATCTACATTTCTATCATGAACTATACATACAGCTCCATTTTCAATTGCCTGAGGAATAAAATCGTGTGAATCACTCCTCAGCCCTCTTATACAAAAGAAGATTCCTTCTGAATTCGAATTTCTGCTATCAGATGAAATTGATCTTATATCTAAATTCTTACTTTCCCCTTGGAATAGAAGGTTTAATTTCAAACCCTAGTCCTCCTCGTGAATCATTCGCTCATACCATTCAGCAAACTGCTGTATGCTGCTGAGTTTTTTTGTCTTATAGTATATCTCAAAGTCCGCTTCAGTAAATTCTGAAAATGTTATGTCAAAGGCATCTGGAATAAATATCTTCCAAAGTTCTGACCACTGCTTATTGACGTTTTCTCCCCTTATTTCCTCAGAAAGTTTTCCGCGAGATTCGCTTTCAAAGTACCTCAGTTCCTCTCCGTCATAGTAGGCAAGGCAGCTCTTAAATACGCAGCTCCTATCAGAAGCCCCTTCCATAAGTTTTAATATTCCAGAAATACCTATGGTGTTTAATACATGGTTTACATAGCTTCCTGGGAAGCCATTTAGAGCATCTACAAAAAAGCCCGAATCTTCAGCTATGCAGGGTGCTGAAACCATCCTATGTGCCTGCAAAACCTTTTGATATGATATTTCCTTTATATCGTCTCCCCTAGGTTCTATAAACTCAGCATTGTGTTTTACCAGCTCCACCTTTTTCAAAAACTTCTTTGCAGTAGCAACTTTCCCCTCATTTGAAGTAACAAATATAATCTTATTCTTATCAGTCATAGTAAACCCCTCCAAACAATTAGAAACAAAATAGCAGATTCAAAAACGCCTTTAAAACCCTCTTTTAAAGCTTAGAACCCCTACGTCAATCATATCTAAAAACTCCCTTAAAATCAAGGTTTTAAGGGAGTTTTGGACTTATTCTAAGTTTATATTCTTCCACATACAAGTTCTATATAACATAAATTTTCTAAAATCCTATTTTTGTAATCACTAATTACTTTTATCCATCTTAATTTAATATTTTTTACTAAAAGTTACTAGCAGAATAATTTTTTACAAAAAGCTCTCTATATCCTTTATTTACGTATAATCCCACTTTTCTTAGCGTACCTCTGTGTGGAAAGCTATCAAGTTTTAACATATTATCTGATAAAAATTTATGGTTTATTCTTTACATCGTTTTCATGTAATAAAGTTTTAATACAATCAATTGTATTATTAGAAAAATTGCAATAGCCACACAAGTCAAACTTATATAAACATTTATCCCCTGCAATACATATGCTGCTAAGACAATTAGATATGAGTTAACAATATTTAGCGGTATTGCACTTTTAGTCTTAATCAATACATTTCTTTCATCATTAATAAAAGTATAATACTTTTTCATTCTCCTTTCGTCTTTTAAAGATTTTTTTATTTTAATTATTGCCATAGATATAAACAAAAGCAAGCCTACATTAAACCCTATAAAAAAGCCATCCATAGCGCCAGTAATAAAGTCTTCTCCCTTAGCCTCAGGAAATATATTCAGTATAAAAAATATTCTTATACCAGACATTGAACAGCCTATCATTGCCAAAATTAATATATAATACTTTATTTTTTTCTCTAATTCAATTCTGATTTTATCCATAATCATTCCACCTCACTTAAGTCAAATACTTCCTCTATTTGTAAATTAAATACTCTTGCGATTTTATAAGCCAACGGCAGTGATGCAGTATACTTACCATTTTCAATAGATATTATTGTTTGTCTTGTGGTATTTACTAAATCAGCTAAATCGGCCTGTGTCATTTTATTTAATCGCCTTAATTCTTTTATTTTATTTTTCATAATAAACCTTCAAATTTAAATTTCTTTTCTCCTAAAATATAATTACACAAACAATAAAATGTATAGTTAACTTTACTTTTGTAGTCTAACATAAAGAAGATGAAAAGTAAAGTGTATTTTACATTTTTAAAATGTAATTTATAAAAAAAAAAGAAGCCCTGTCGTCATAAACAGACTCCATTTTATCACCTCCACATTTTACACAAAGGAGACACAGAGGAGAGTATTCTTTTCCCTTTTATTAACTAAAAACATCAACCTAAAAAAACAAATTAGTCTCTAAAAAACTATATACCACCTCATACAGCAAAGAACGCGCAATCTCTAGGAAATAGGAAATTTTTGACGACAAAAAGCGCGAGAATATATAAATCTGTCATACTTTCTACAGTTTGGCTACAATTTATTTAATAAGTATTGCATTTGTTACACTTATGCGTTACAATACAGGCAATAGGAGGAAATGATTATGGCTAAAACTGCAAACATTAATTTACGAATTGAACCACAAACAAAAGCACAAGCTGAAGCTCTTTTTTCAAGTTTTGGTATATCAGTAACCGATGCCATCAATATCTTTTTAAATACTTCTATCATGGAAGGCGGTTTTCCTTTTGAAATAAAACAACCTAGATATAATATAGAAACTGAGCTCGCTATATTAGAAGCAAGAAAAATTTTGGCAGGAAGTATAGAAAGCAAAGGTTACAGTTCTCTTTCAGAACTTATGACTGAATTAGATAACGAGGTATAATATTGTTAACATTACATCCAACTTCTAGGTTTAAAAAAGATTTAAAACGAATTAAAAGCCGTGGTTACGATATTAATAAACTTGATGAGGTTATCATTACGCTACTTAATCAAGAAGAACTTCCTAAAACCTATCTAGACCATCCTTTAAGCGGTAAGTACATTGGTTTTAGAGAATGTCATATAAGTCCTGATTGGTTGCTGATTTACGCAGTAGATAATGATAAGCTCATTCTTATAGCATCAAGAACTGGTTCTCATGCTGACCTTTTCTAAAAACTAATTAGAATTTAGATATTACTACGTAGCGTGAAATGTGCTTCGCACATAAAAAAAAGAAATTTTATTCCCCTATAAAGAATGTAATTTTACTTTTCACTGAGGAAAATTGCTTAGATAAGAAAATTTAATACCATCTCAAATAGCAAAGAACACGCAATCTCTAGGAACTAGCAAAATTCAGGCTCGCAGTGTACTAAAAAGCGTACATAAGAGACTGAATTTTGTGTATTCATAAAGAGATTGCAAAGTTATCTGCTATTTGACAACGTAGCCACATTCTTTATTATCAACACACCTAACCTCACTCTTCTTTTTGGTCTTATAGTCTATTAGAGCCTTGCCACACTTAGGGCACTTTTCACCTGTGGGTCTGTGCCAGCTTGAAAACCTACAATCGGGGAAGTTAGAGCAACCATAGAAGTCCTTGAACTTCTTGGTTTTTCTCCTTATTACTTCACCATCAGCACATTCTGGGCATTTTACACCAATCAAGTCCAATATAGGCTTGGTGTTCTTACAGTCTGGATAATTAGAACACGCCTTAAACTTGCCAAATCGCCCATGTTTTATAAGCATATTCGCTCCACAGAGCTCGCATTTTTCATCGGTTACTATATCGGTATTTATTTTTTCGATTTCCTTTTCAGCTAATTTTAAACTAGGTTCAAAACGCTGATAAAAAGAGGCTATTATCTTCTTCCAATTTAGGTTGTCATCTTCAATTTCATCTAACTTTTGTTCCATTTTAGCGGTAAAGTCTACATCTACAATTCCTGCAAAGTGAGCCTTCATTATCCCGTTTATTATAAAACCGAGCTCAGTTGGGAGAATAAATTTCTTTTCCTTGGTAACATAGCCCCTAGATAAGATGGTTGATATAGTTGGAGCGTACGTGCTTGGACGACCTATACCTAACTCTTCCATAGTCTTTACAAGAGTTGCCTCTGTAAACCTCTTGGGAGGCTGGGTAAAATGTTGTTCTGGAACTACTTTTTTTGCATTTAAAACTTGCCCTTTCTTCATTTTTGGAAGTTCTGAATCCTCGCTCTTAGAATATGTATATATTTTTAAGAAACCATCGAACGTTTGAATGCTTCCAGTAGTTTTAAATATGTAACCCGAATTCTCAAAGCTTACCTGAATGTTTTCGTATTCTGCAGGAGCCATATGAGATGCCATAAACCTTCGCCAAATCAACTCGTAGAGCTTTTTTTGATCCTTATCAAGGTGTGCTGAAATCTCAGCTGGAGTATAAGAAGGGTAGGATGGTCTTATAGCCTCGTGTGCATCCTGAGCCTTTTTAGACTTACCCGTAGGAAGGCTACCTAAGTATTCTTTGCCAAAATTATCAGCTATAAGCTCCATTGTTTCCTTTGAAACCTCTGGAGCTATCCTTGTAGAATCAGTCCTCATATAGGTTATAAGACCGACTGTAGTAGATCCTATCTTTATCCCCTCAT
>PDWI01001683.1_pt1 | contig 53053 bp, 43 predicted proteins | sample 1430891 | NCBI WGS metagenome assembly PDWI01 (sample SAMN01162508, study PRJNA174530) | Oral metagenome, whole genome shotgun sequencing project. | biome: Marine environment; feature: Marine mammal; material: Swab sample of the gingival sulcus; isolation source: swab sample of gingival sulcus... | reverse complement strand
ATTGTTGACGATAACTACAGCGGCACCCACTGGCTGGCCAGCTTCGCCCTGCAGGCTTTGCGGCATGTGCCGTGATGGGTATGTTGCGGTATTTTTCACGAAACAGTGTTGTCAATCAAGGCGCTGAAACAAGATGAGGATACTGTTTTAAAGTATTGTTTTGTATTGCTTTTTTGTTGAGACCGCAAGCGGTTCGGCAGAGGCTGGTGCCGGGGAGTGTCCCACAGGCTAACAAGGTCTAGCCAGCGACCAATTCTCCCTCTACAATGCGAGGATGCGATCAAAAATACTAAGGAGAACGCTGTGAGCGAAGCTGTGAAAACCCCGCTGGAGATGTTTTATCACTGGGAGCGTGAGACACCTGACAAAGTGTATCTGCGCCAACCGAAAAACCTGGTGTGGAGCGAATACACCTGGCGCGATGTGGCAGATCAGGTGCGCCGCATCGCGAGCTTCCTGAAATCGAAAAACTATCCAGAAGGCAGTCGCATCGCTATTTGGTCAGAGAACAGCAAAGACTGGCCGATTTGTGACCTTGCCATCATGCTCGCGGGCCATATTAGCGTACCCATTTACCCGGGACAGCAGGTGGAGTCCGCGCGCTATGTATTTGGGCATTCCGAAACCAGGCTGGTGTTTGCTGGTAGTTTTGATTCTGCAGCGCGGGTAAAAGAAGCCCTGCTTGAGGATATGGAACTTGTGGCCATGCTCGGTTGCACCGCTGAGGCGTCAACTTCCCTGGAGGAGATTGTAAAAAACTACGAGCCATTTGCTGAATCTCCTATACCCAACCCTGACGATGTGTTCACCATTATTTACACCTCCGGTACCACGGGTCATCCCAAGGGCGTGATGCACATGCACAAAACACCGGGGTATGTGGTACCGGGTTTGGCGGAGAACATGAGTTTGCTGGAACCCGATAGCCGCTGTTTTTCCTTCCTGCCCATGTCCCACGCTGCTGAACGTATCGTGGTGGAAATGTGCAGTCTTTACGCCAATGTGCCGGTGTCTTTTTCCGAGGGTTTAGAGACCTTTGCCGAGGAAGTGCGCTCTGTGCAGCCTACCTTGTTTTTTGCCGTGCCGCGTTTATGGGTGAAGTTCAAAGAGGGGGTGGACGCGAAAATTCCGCCGGAGATGCAGGCGAATCTAACGGACGAGCAGAAAAAAGCCATCGCGTATCAGCTTGGCCTGGGTGAAGCAAGAAGGATTTTTACCGGTTCAGCGCCCTGTCCGCACGATGTTCAGGACTGGTTTTTAGACATGGGCATTGCGTTGCGCGATGGCTATGGAGCAACCGAGAACTTTATTCACGGCTGCGCCTGGGTCAAGGACGACAAACCGATTTCCGGCTGCGTCGGACAGCCGATTCACGACAGCGTGCAAGTGCGCATTTCGCCGGAAGGGGAGATCCAGTTCAAAAGTGCCGGCGTGATGAAAGGCTATTACAAAAACCCGGAAAAGACAGCCGAAGTGCTGGAGGATGGCTGGTACCGCACCGGTGATTCCGGGCGCTTCGATGAAGACGGCAATGTCTGGATTACCGGGCGCATCAGCGAGGTGTTCAAAACCTCTAAAGGTAAGTTTGTGGTGCCTCTGCGCGTTGAGAACCTGTTTGGCCGCTGCCATGCTTTGGCGCAATTTTGCGTCTACGGCCACGGTTTAGATAAGCCCGTGGCATTGGTGACCTTGTCGGAGAATGGCGCGGCGATGGAGCGCGATGCTTTGCGAGCAAAGCTTGCAGCCTTGCTCGACGAGGTCAATGCGGAACTGGAGTCACATGAGAAAGTGGGCAAGCTGGTGGTCTGCCCCGAGTGGACGATAGATAATATGTTGCTGACGCCCACCATGAAGATAAAACGCAAGGCAATTGAGGACGAGTTTGCATCGCTGGTTGCCAAAACCCCAGTGGATGAGCGGGTGTCTTTTATCGGCTGAGTGCACGCCTGTCGCGGTGGTGCTTTTGCCATCGCGCGCCTGTTGTTTTTGTGTCACAATGGTGGTGGGACAGCGCCGGGGATGGTGGGTTGTTGTTTTTTTTGTGTCTTGGGTTGGCGCTTGTTTTACGCTCAGTATTTCTCCCTTTGATTTGTTTTAAAAGCTGCGCTCAATCAAGGTTTTTTTACTCAAACTTGTTTATCATTCTCGTTCTACGCGGCGCGGAAAAACATGGTCAAAACCCGGGCTGCCAGAGACAGTGTGGTTACAACGCATGAATAATAGTTGGTTCCGCCGTCTCGGTGCGGAGCTGGCGATGATACGAAGTCCAGGCCGTTGGATTACCCAGCGGATATAACAGCAGGAGTTATCTATGTCTTATAAAGTATGCATTTTTGAGGTAGAGGGTGGTTCAGACAAGTGGTTGAATGGTCACCGCAAGGACACGGTGCCCATCGCGGAGTCTCTTGAGAAACTTGGCGTCGAGACGGATATTTTGTATTTTCGCCCGGAGTGGGTGAACGACCTGAATCATTATTGTATTGGCCGGTATGACGCTTATATCAGCCGCGTCAACCCCGGTAACATTCCGGGCGGTGAGGCGATGTATTTTGACTTTTTACGCGGTTTGTCCGATACGGGTATCCTGGGATTGTCACATCCCGATGAGATGATCACCCTGGGTGCAAAGGATGTGCTGGCCAAGCTCTCAGATACCAGTTTGCTGCCTTCCGATACTCAGGCCTATTATGATTTTGAGACTCTCTATACGCAGTTCCCTATCGCCCTGTCCTACGGCTCGCGCGTACTGAAACAGAACCGGGGTTCAACCGGTGAGGGTATTTGGCGCGTGGAAGTGGCGGATGAGAGAGAAATTATACCCGGTCAGGCGCTGCCCCTCGATACACCGCTGAAATGTACGGAAGCGGTGGATAACCACGTTGACTATTTTAATCTGCGTGACTTTATGACCTTTTGTGTGCCCTACGTGCTTGGCGACAGCGGCATGTTGGTCGATATGCGTTTTATGCCGCGTATTGTAGAGGGTGAGATTCGCGTGTTGATGGTGGGCACCAAGCCGATTTTTGTGGTGCATAAGAAACCAGCCGAGCAGGAAGGTGCATTCTCGGCAACACTGTTTTCCGGTGCGCGTTATACCTATGACGAGCCTGAGAAGTGGTCGGAATTGATCGAGATGTTCAATGCGGAGTGGCCTGAGGTACAGGCAGTTTTGGGCGATGTCCCCGCACCGTTAATCTGGACCGCCGACTTTATGCTGGACACCCGTGAAGATGGCAGCGATGCCTACGTGTTGGGTGAATTTAACTGTTCCTGTGTGGGTTTCACCAGTCACTTGGACCAGGGCATTCAGGACGTGGTAGCCCAGGAAGTTTTGGACCGCCTGGAAGCGCGCGCTAAATAATCTGGCTGACGCTGGGCAACACTTCAATAACACCAGCTCCTGGCCTTGCGGTCGGGGCTGGTGTTTTTTTTTGGCGCGCCTGTGTGGCTGCAAACAGAGGCGTGCTGTCATTGAGCATTTTTACCCCTTTCATCAGCCCGGATATTTCACCAGTACGGCGACCACTCTGCTATTGTTTGTTTAATATCAATGAGTTATCATTCAAACCGTAGCTACCGCTACGCTTTTCATGATGTTTGAACAACCTTCTTTGTCCTTTTGTCCGAAAATTCCATTTACTGGTGAAATATCCGGGCCAGAGGTATTTTGTTATCATGGTTGCCCGAGTGAAATGATAAAAAGCGATAGGGCAGAGCTATGACAAGCCAGGACTCTTCTACCAACATACGCCAGGCCGCCACCGTGGTGCTGCTGCGCGATAGCGAACAGGGTTTGCAAACCCTGCTGCTGAGGCGTAATAAGGCGCTGAAATTTGCCGGTGGCTTTTGGGTGTTTCCCGGCGGTGTGATAGAGCAAGGTGATGTGGACGAAGGCGCAGGTGATGACACTCAAATCGCCCGTATCGCCGCCTGGCGCGAGGCCAGGGAAGAGGCTGGAGTGACGCCGGTGCTGGGCGATATGGTGCCCATCAGTCATTGGACGACTCCCGCGTCAGAGCCGCGCCGTTTTGCGACCTGGTTTTTTGCTGCCCCCGTAACGTGTGATACGGCAGTAGAAATTGACGGCGGCGAAATACACGATTGGCGCTGGATGTCTATTGCCGGTGCGTTGGCGCTGCACGATCAGGGTGAACTGAGTATTATGCCGCCGACCTTTGTCAGTCTGCACAATTTATTGCGATTTGGCAGTATTTCGGAATTTCAAAAGAATTATCAAAGCGTGCCGTTCTTTGAGGTGACGCCAGTGCTTGGGCGCGATGGTGAAACGCCGGTGACGATGTATCCCGGTGATGCGGGCTATAGCAGCGGAGACGGCAGCGCCACCGGGGCGCGTCACCGCCTCGCCATGCGCGGCAGGCGTTGGCAGTTTGTCTGTGAGGATTTACCGGCATCGCAAAAGCCGCTGATTGCAAAGCCTTAATATAAAACTGCCCGCATTTCTAACAGCTCTTTTCGACTGCAACCCCCCCTCCCTTGTGGAAGAGGGGAGGGTCTGGGGCGAAGCTACACTATTTCCCCAGCATCGACCGCGCAATTAACTCGCGCATGATTTCCGAGGTGCCGCCGTAAATACGCTGAATACGCGCATCCGTGTAAAAACGGGAGATCGGATATTCGGTGGTATAGCCGTAACCACCAAATAATTGCAGACATTTATCAATTGTGCGTACCTGCATTTCCGTTGCAGCCAGCTTCAACATGGCCGCCTTGTCGGTGCTGAGTTCACCGCGGCTGTACTCGTCGGCACACTGGTCAAACAGCGCGCGGTTGAGCGCAATCTCGGTGCGCACATCGGCGAGCTGGAAGCGGGTGTTTTGAAAAGCGCTGACGGGCTGGCCAAAGGCCTGGCGTTCCTGCACGTAGTTAATGGTGATCTCCAGGGCACCTTCAGCGGCGGAAATAGCTTGCGCGGAAATGCCGAGGCGTTCCCTGGGCAACTCTTCCATCATAATGAAAAAGCCCTTGTTAAGTTCGCCCAGCATAGCGGATTCGGGCAGGCGCACGTCCTGGAAGAATAACTGTGCGGTGTCAGACGTGTGTTGGCCAATTTTTTCAATTTTGGTGCTTTTGTCAAAGCCGGGCAGGCTGGCGTCTACCAAAAACAAGGAAGTACCTTTTGCGCCTTTACCGGGGTCGGTCAAGGCAGCCACGATCACCAGGTCGGCGTGAATGCCGTTGGTGATAAAGATTTTGGAGCCGTTCAGCACCCACTCATCACCATCTTTTACCGCAGTTGAGCGAATGCCCTGCACGTCAGAACCTGCGCCGGGTTCAGTCATGGCCAGCGCGCCCACGACTTCGCCAGTAATCATTTTCGTCAGCCACTGTTGTTTTTGCTCGTGTGTGCCGTGACGCATGATATAAGGCGCAACGATGTTTGAGTGAATACCAACGCCGCTGGCCACGCCACCGAAGCCCATGTGGGACAATTCTTCAATCAGGGCGAAGGTAAAATGCGGTGGTGCGCCGGCGCCGCCGTACTCCTCCGGTGCGTCGGGGCAGAGCAGACCCGCAGCGCCCAGGGTGTGCCACATTTCTCTAGGTACGAGGTGGTTGGCTTCCCACTCTTCAAAATACGGGGTAATTTCCTGCTCGAAGGCACGGCGCGACATATCGCGAAACAGGGTCAATTCTTCTTGGTTCATGGCGGTATCCTCATATATTTTCTTGTGCTTAGCACAACTAGTTTACTTAACTTGTGGGCGGGTTGAAACCTGTTTTGTTTGTCTGGGCTGATGAGTTCTGTATCGCTGCCGGTGATTATCGTGCAGCGTTTGTCAGGCTGGGGTTTTCTGGTATGGTGGGGCGTCTGTCAGGTATAAAAGAAAGAGGCGTCTTGTATGTTCGATTACACCCGGTTTTATATAGATGGCCAATGGGTAGAGCCCCACGAGGCACAGCCCTTGGCGGTGATAAACCCTGCTACAGAGGAGGTGTGTGGGCATATCTCATTAGGCTCTGAGGCCGATGTCAACGATGCGGTGGCGGCGGCGAAAAACGCCTTTGCCAGTTATGCTCACAGTTCTCGCGAGCAGCGTATAGCGATTTTGGAAGCCTGCATAGAAAGCTGTAAAAAATACTACCAGGAAATGGCCGAGGCGATTTCCTTAGAGATGGGAGCGCCGACCAAGCTTGCCTACAATGCACAAGCCTATTGCGGGCCGGCGCATTTAGAGGAGGCGCTGAGGGTATTAAAGGACTACGACTTTAGCGAAGCCAAAGGCAAGCATTTGTTAGTGAAAGAACCTGTCGGTGTTTGCGGTTTGATTACACCCTGGAACTGGCCGGTGAATCAAATTGCCTGCAAAGTTGCGCCCGCGCTGGCGGTGGGGTGCACCGTGGTTTTGAAGCCCAGCGAGGTGGCACCGCTGTCCGCGTATGTCTGGGCAAAAATCATGCACGATGCGGGCGTACCCGCCGGTGTGTTCAATATGGTCAATGGTGATGGTGCGGGGGTTGGCACGGCGCTGTCAAAACATCCGGATGTGGACATGATGTCATTTACCGGTTCAACCCGCGCGGGTGTCCTGGTGGCACAAAACGCCGCGCCGACTGTCAAGCGTGTGGTGCAGGAACTGGGCGGCAAATCCGCCAATATTATTCTGGACGATGCCGATCTCGAAAAAGCGGTGAGTCACGGCGTGAAAGCCATGTATAGCAACAGCGGCCAGTCCTGCAACGCGCCTTCACGCATGTTCGTGCCCGCAGACAAATTAGAACAGGCCGAGGCGATTGCCAAAGCGGTCACTGCAAAAGTGGTGGTAGGTGATCCGCAAGGGGAGGGCACTACCATGGGGCCAGTAGTTTCCAAAGTGCAGTTTGATCGCATTCAAGCGCTCATTGAAAAGGGCATTGATGAAGGTGCGAGAGTGGTTTGTGGTGGTTTGGGTTTACCCGATGGTTTGGATAAGGGCTATTATATTCGGCCCACGGTTTTTTCGGGGGTAAACAATGCCATGACTATTGCCCGGGAAGAAATTTTTGGCCCGGTGCTGGTGATGATTCCCTACAACACTGAGGCCGAGGTGGTACAAATGGCGAATGATACGCCCTATGGTTTGGCCGCCTATGTGCAAAGTGGTTCGATCGAACGCGCCCGTGAGATCGCCGCTAAAATTCGCGCGGGCAATATTTACATTAACGGTGCTTATGGTGGTTTTTCGATGCCCTTTGGCGGCTACAAGCAATCGGGTAATGGCCGGGAATGGGGCGAGCATGGCTTTACCGATTACCTGGAAATAAAAGCAATCTCAGGTTACAGCGAATAAACAGGAACAACAATGACACAGTTTGTTTTAGCGATTGATGAAGGTACCACGGGCGCAACGGCGGCTTTGATGGATCAAACCGGCCTCGTGCGCGCCAAGGCCAATGTTGAATTTCCACAAATTTATCCGCACCCTGGCTGGGTGGAACACGACCCGGAAGCTATTTGGGATGCAGTGCGCAAAGCCATTCGTGCGGTGCTTCGCAAAAAAGTCTGCAAGCCTGCGCAGATTGCAGCCATTGGCATTACCAACCAGCGAGAAACGGCTCTATTGTGGGATAAAACCAGCGGTGAGGCGTTCCACAACGCGGTAGTATGGCAATGCCGTCGCACCACGGATTTTTGCAACAGCTTAAAAGAAGCCGGTCATGAAAAAACGATTCGCGAAAAAACCGGCCTGGTGCTCGACCCGTATTTTTCCGCAAGTAAATACCGCTGGCTATTGAAAAATGCCAAAGGCGCAAAACAGGCTTTGCGCCAGGGGTCGGTATTGGCTGGCACCATAGACAGTTATTTGATCTGGCGTTTAAGCGCCGGTAGAGCGCATGTTACCGATATTTCCAACGCCTCGCGCACTTCGCTGATGAACCTTGCCACCGGTGCCTGGGATGATGAGCTGCTGGCTTTATTTGACGTGCCGCGCAGTATTTTACCGGCTATCGAGCCGTCCAGTGGCATTTTCGGTTATACCGAGGGTTTAGCCGAGCTGCCCGATGGTATTCCCATCGCCGGCGTTGCGGGAGACCAGCAGGCGGCGCTGTTTGGCCAGACCTGTTTTAATGTGGGCGAGGCAAAATGCACCTTTGGCACCGGCTCGTTTATTTTGATGAATACCGGTAAAGAGTTGCTGTTTTCCAACGCGGGCTTACTTTCTACGGTGGCCTGGCAACTTGGTGATAGCAAGCCCGTCTACGCTCTGGAAGGCGGCGCGTTTGTCTGCGGCGCCGCGGTGCAGTGGTTGCGAGACGGTTTGCAGATCATAAAAAAAGCGCCAGATGTGGAAAAACTTGCCGCTTCGGTGCCCGATCACGGTGGCGTGGAATTTGTTCCTGCACTCACCGGGCTTGGCGCGCCACATTGGGCGCCGGATGCGCGCGGTACCATCACCGGTTTAACCCGGGGCAGCACCCGCGCTCACATCGCTCGCGCGACCTTGGATGCCATTGCCCTGCAAAACGCGGAAATTTTGCAGGCGATGGAGCGGGATTTAGGTAAACGTATGAAACCGCTGCGCGTGGATGGTGGCGCCGCGGTAAATGATCTATTGATGCAGACCCAGGCCGATGTGCTCGGCAGGCGTTTGATTCGTCCCCGTTTGATCGAAACCACCGTGGCAGGGGCGTGCTATCTGGCCGGTTTGGGGGTTGGGCTGTGGCGTTCCAATGCCGAGTTGCGCAAGGTCTGGCAGGCGGATCGGGAGTTTACCGTGGCGATGAAACCCGCCGCCCGGCGCGGGCGTTTGGCATCCTGGCAAAAAGCCGTGCAGCGGGCCTTGTTGTAGCTTTACTCTTCCTCCGGGCAGGCGTTCATTTCCGCTGGCGGATTCGCCGCCAGGGAACCCAGCGCCAGCACCGCCTGGGTGCGTGAGTTGACCTTGAGTTTGCGCAAAATTTCAGTCATATGGGCTTTTATCGTCGCTTCTTTAACATTCAGTTCATAGGCAATTTGCTTGTTGAGCAGGCCCTCGGCAAGCATGGACAGCACTCTGAACTGCTGTGGTGTCAGGCTTGCCAATGCGTCGGCCACATCCAGTGATTGCATGCTGGCGCCCTGGCCGTCAGCGGTGAGGGTAGGGTGCAAGTTACGCTCGCCGGCGAGTACCTTTTGCAAACACTCGACAATACTGTCCATCTCTGCGGATTTGGTAACAAAGGCCGCCGCACCCAGGTCAATGGCCCGGCTCACCGTGTCGGGATGGGTGTTGGCGGAAATCATCACCACGGGCGTGTCCGGGTAATGACCGGTAAACCAGGACAGGGCGGAAAAGCCCAGCGCGCCGGGCATGTGTAAGTCGAGAATCAGTAAATCGAGTTCGCTGCCCGATTGTTCAGCCGCCTGTTGTATTTGATCGACATTGGCGGCCTCGATGATCTTTGCATCGGGCCATTGTTGGGCGATCACCTGCCGAATAGCGGCGCGGAACAAGGGGTGGTCATCGGCGATAATCAGTCGGAGTGTCATGAATGCTACCCTGCTTTATTGTTGATGCGCGGTGGTTTTTTGCCCTGCCGATTATACATGCAATCCACTGCTTTGTTAGACCTTGGTCGAGTCGCTGTGCGTTTTGACCGTGATTACAAAAGCAACGGGTTTATTGTGCTGTTACTCGGCTTCTGTAGTTTTCAGTGAAACCCCCGTTTTGGACAGTGCGACCAAAGTATAGCGGCACTTGCTGCGCGCCCGCTGCTATAGTGGCGGCGCTGTCGCGTGGTGTATGCACGACAATAGTTATAAATAATGATATCCACTGGAGGTGGTACCATGGCAAGAAAGCTATCGGAAGAACAGGCCAATGAATACTGGCGCCGAAATGTCTCGCTAATGATCAAGCTAATGGTAGTTTGGTTTGCCGTGAGCTTTGGCTGCGGCATTTTGTTGTTTGATGTGTTAAACGGTATTTCATTTGGCGGCTACAAACTTGGGTTCTGGTTCGCCCAGCAGGGGGCAATTTATGCATTTATGATAATCGTTTTCTTCTACGCCAATCGCATGGCGGCGTTGGATCGAGAGTTTGGCGTAGACGAATAATACGGAGTAAATCATGGAATTACAGACTTTAACCTACATTGTTGTAGGCTTGACTTTCGCTCTCTATCTGGGCATCGCGGTATGGGCTCGCGCCGGCTCCACCAAGGAATTTTATGTTGCCGGCGGTGGCGTGAATCCGGTAGCAAACGGCATGGCGACAGCGGCTGACTGGATGTCAGCAGCCTCGTTTATCTCTATGGCCGGCTTGATCGCTTTCATGGGCTATGGCGGTTCGGTGTTCCTCATGGGCTGGACCGGCGGCTATGTGATTTTAGCCATGCTGCTGGCGCCTTATCTGCGCAAGTACGGCAAGTTCACAGTGCCTGAGTTTATCGGTGATCGCTTTTACTCCAATGGCGCGCGCGCCGTGGCCGTGATATGCCTGATTATTTGCTCGGTGACCTACGTAATCGGGCAGATGAAAGGTGTTGGTGTGGCCTTTTCTCGCTTTCTGGAAGTGGATTATTCCACCGGTTTGTTTGTCGGTATGGCGATTGTATTTGCCTACGCGGTTCTCGGTGGCATGAAGGGTATTACCTACACTCAGATTGCCCAGTACGTGGTGTTGATTTTAGCCTACACCATTCCCGCGATTTTTATCAGTCTGCAATTGACCGGCAACCCGTTGCCACAGATTGGTTTGGGTAGCACAATTTCCGGCACGGATGTGTATCTGCTCGATCGCCTGGATCAGGTGCTGGCAGAAACGGGCTTTAAGGAGTACACCACGCAAGTGCGATTAAGTCCGCTGAATATGTTTGTTTACACCTTGTCGCTGATGATTGGTACCGCGGGCTTGCCTCACGTGATTATTCGTTTCTTTACCGTGCCTAAGGTAAAAGATGCGCGTACATCCGCGGGTTGGGCGCTGGTGTTTATTGCCATTTTGTACACCACTGCACCTGCTGTGTCAGCTATGGCGCGTTTGAACATGATGCAGACTATGGAACCGTCACCCGGCCAGTTCTTGGCTTACGATGAGCGTCCCCAGTGGTTTAAGAACTGGGAAAAAACCGGCCTGCTCAAGTTTGAGGATAAAAACGGTGATGGTTTGATGAACTACACCTCTGATCCGAAAACCAACGAGCTGGTGAAGGTGGACCGCGACATTATGGTGCTGGCGAACCCAGAGATTGCCAAGCTGCCCAATTGGGTTATCGCACTAGTTGCCGCCGGTGGGCTTGCGGCTGCACTATCCACCGCTGCCGGATTGTTGTTGGCGATATCCTCGGCCATATCGCACGATTTGCTCAAGGGTATGATCACGCCCAATATATCGGAAAAGCAGGAGTTGATGGCGAGTCGTATTGCCATGGCGCTGGCGATTCTCGGTGCGGGGTACCTGGGGCTCAATCCGCCTGATTTTGCGGCGGGTACCGTGGCGCTGGCCTTTGGTTTGGCGGCATCGAGTATCTTCCCAGCCTTGATGATGGGTATCTTCTCCAAACGCATCACCCGTGAGGGCGCAATCGCAGGTATGATTGCCGGTATTGGCGTCACCCTGTTTTATGTGTTCCAGCACAAGGGTATTATGTTTGTAGCCAGCACCGCCTTCCTGGGCGATATGAGCCCCAACTGGTTCTTTGGTATTGAGCCTAATGCCTTTGGTGCCGTGGGCGCATTGGTGAACTTTGCTGTTGCCTGGGCGGTATCAATGGTCAGTAAAGCACCCCCTGAGGACGTGCAGGAGCTGGTGGAGAACATTCGGATTCCCGCCGGTGCAGAAGTTGCTCACGATCACTAAGGCGTGAGCTGCACGAGGGCAGAGCCGGATGGCTCTGCCTTTTTTTTGGTTCAGTCTTTTTGCGCAAAGGAGTTGTGGATGAGTTTTCTTACGAATAAACATGTGGTGGTGGCAATGTTGGTCACGCCGATATTGGCTGTGCTGGCGTGGTTTGCGGTGGGTTACGTTGCCGGTGAAAAACCTCACATTGCGCAAGCGGGTAATATCTATCCCCTGGTGGCGCAATCCGTGTGTCGTTGGGGCAGTGGCGAATGTGAACTGCGCAATGAGGATGTGCGTTTGAAGATGACGGTAGACGCAAACAACATCCTGCAATTAACGGCTTCACACAGTTTGAACGGTGTGCAAGTGGGTGTTGGTGATGCTGAAACCGCAACTCCAATGCCTATGGAACGCCTGGACGATACGGGTTTGAACTGGTCCCTGGCTATACCCGTTGCCATACCTGGCGATCATATCTATTTGGTGGCAGATATTGGCGGGGCGAAGTATTGGGCGGATGTCTCTACCGAGTTTTTATTTCCAGAGGAACAACTGAATGAATGATGACACACCGAGCTTTCCCAGCGCGGAACTGGCGGCTATTGGTGAGGCACTGGCACAGAGCGTGCCTTTCAATGCGCTGCCAGAGGAAAAGCTGATTGATCTGGTGTCAAAAATTGAGATCAGCTACCACAGCGAAGGTGAGCAGTTTTTGCCGGGGTTGGATAACTCCGGTCTGCGTATTTTACGAAGTGGCGCGGTGGAATTAAAAGACAGCGCCGGGCAGTTGATCGATCGCCTGGGTGAGGGTGAGAGCTTCCATATCGAAGGCTTGAATGCACGCCATGATGGGGTTGTCGGCACTGCGATTGAAGACACGCTGATTTATTTATTACCAGATAAACATTACCAGGCTCTGCGTAACAGTGACCGCGATTTTGATCGGCACTTTCACAGTCAGCGCAATCGCCGCCTGCGCCGCGCCGCACGTTATGAACCAGTGCCCAATTTAATGACTCAAGCCGTCGGTTCGGTGATGAGTAAGGGGCTGATGACGGCACAGTTAAATGACAGCGTACAGACCGTGGCGCAAAAAATGACCGAACGCCGCGTTTCCTCGGTTTTTGTGATGGACGGCGAGGACCTGGTTGGACTCGTCACCGACAGGGATTTGCGTGAACGCCTGATCGCAGAGGGCTTGTCCTACGAAACGCCAGTGGCGGAAGTTATGACGCCCAATCCACTGTCTTTGGACTCCGGTGAGAGTTTGTTCAATGCCACCTTGTTTATGACCCAAAAGCGAGTACATCATTTGCCGGTGTTAAAAGACGGCAAGCTCGCCGGTATGGTCACTACATCGGATTTGATGCTGGCGCGCCAGGATGATCCCGTGTATTTAGTGCAGCATATTTCCCGGCAGAACACTGTTGAAGGTATGCAGGCACTGGTGGCGACCTTGCCGCGTCTGGTGACGCAGTGGGCGAAGGCGGGGATGCGGCCACAACAGATCGGCAGGGTGATCACCGCTATCAGCGATGGAGTCACCGTGCGCTTGTTGAAGCTTGGTGAAGAACAGTTTGGTCCGCCACCCGTGCCCTATTGTTGGCTGGGCTTTGGCTCGCAGGGCAGGGGTGAGCAAATGCTCGGCGCCGATCAGGACAACGGCATTATTATCGACGACAGCGTACAACCCAATGATATGGCGTGGTATGCGCGTCAGGCAAAGTGGGTTTGCGACGGTTTAAATGCCTGTGGCTGGGTGTATTGCCCCGGCGAGATTATGGCGATGACGCCAAAATGGTGTCAGCCTCTTTCTGCTTGGCGCGAATACGTTGATAACTGGACCAGCATTCCCACAACAGACGCGGTAATGCGGGTGACGATTTTCTTTGACTTGCGCGGTATTTATGGCGAGCCATCGCTGGTCAAAAGACTGCAAACTCATATGCTAAAATGCACGTCCAGTAACAGTATTTTTCTCGCGGCGCTGGCCGCAAACGCCATGGCAACACCGGCGCCTCTGGGTATTTTTCGGCGCTTTGTGGTCGAGCGCGGCGGTGAGCAACGCGACCAATTGAATTTAAAAAAACGGGGTGTCATGCCCATAACCGATATCGCGAGATTGCATGCTTTGGCGCACGGTGTTCCCCAGGTCAATACCGATGAGCGTTTGCGGGCGTTGATCGATGCGGGTCATATGCGTATGCACGACAGTCGCAACCTCACCGATGCCCTGCATTATATTCAGCGTTTGCGGCTTAACCATCAGGTGGAACTCTCCGAGGCGGGTGAGAAGGTCACTAATTACTTGAATCCACGGGCACTGCCAAAGCTGGCGAAAGAACAGTTGCGCGATGCCTTCACCGTAATAGATGAAGCGCAAACCGCAGTGCGCTTAAAATACCGCGCGGGGATGGGCTAGGCATGTGGCAGGGGCTTGCGCGCAAGCGCTATCAAAAACGTGTGCAGGGCACCGCTTTGGCGCAGTGCTGGAGTGCTGCGCCAAAACTCAATAAGACCGATTGGCGTGATACCACCTTTCTGGTAGCCGATGGGGAGATGTCATCTCTGCACGTGAACGATGGCGAACTGTTAAGTCTGGGCTGGGTGCCGCTTAAAGAAGGGCGTATCGTGCTCAGTGAATCGCGCCATATATTGATTAACAGCGATGCCAGTGTGGGTGACAGTGCCACTATTCACCAGATACGCGATTGTGAACTCTCCGATGGTGCCAGTGCCAAAATGGCTCTGGATGAATTTTTACGCGCTGCGGAAGGTGCGGTGCTGGTGTTTCACCACGCGCTGCTGGATATGGCCTTTTTGGACAAACTCAGTAAGCAGGTCTACGGCGCACCTCTTTTATTACCGGTGCTTGATACATTACAAATTGATCTAACACGTTTAAAACGGCGCAACGAAACTCCTGAAAAGGGCGCGCTGGGTCTGCAGGGTTGCCGCAAACGCTACAGCTTACCCCAATACCCCGCCCATAATGCCTTGATGGACGCCGTAGCCACCGCGGAGTTGTTACTCGCCCAAATCAAACACCGCGCCCACAATAAAGCCCTGCCACTTTCCGCACTTAACAAAACATCGTAAAACCGTGTGGGGCGGTAGGGGCTAATACGTCTTTTCCTTTAAGCCTTTATCTTTAGCCCGGATATTTCACCAGTAAATGGAGTTTTCGGACAAAAGGGCAAAGAAGGTTGTTCAAACATCATGAAAAGCGTAGCAGTAGCTACGGTTTGAATGATTTTGGGCAAGATTCGAAGTCATTTTTTTCGAAAAACTATTTAGGTATTGTTTGTATACTTCTTTTTTCTGGTGATTACATCATAACCTGTTGATATTAAAAAACTAATAGAATATTTTCCGCCGTACTGGTGAAATATCCGGGTTAGCAAGCGACGTGCGAGAGCCTTTGCGAGGCGCTTGTTTTGCTGAGTTTTTTAGGTGCTGGGTGGATTGTGTGTGGATGAAGGTTGAGCAGACCCTTGCATCTTCCCGAACACCTGCTAAGCTCAAGCGCCTGTGAAACTAACAGATTTTTGCCGACCAGGAGAGAGCATATCTATGAAACCTGAAACTATCGCCCTGCATGCGGGCTACGAAGGCGATCCGGTAACCCGTGCCGCCACCACACCTATTTACCAGACCACGTCTTTTACTTTTGACAACACTCAGCACGGCGCCGATTTGTTCGATCTGAAAGTACCGGGCAATATTTATTCTCGCATTATGAACCCGACCAACGCCGTGTTGGAACAGCGTCTCGCCGAATTGGAGGGTGGTGTGGCTGCGTTGGCACTGGCATCGGGCATGGCGGCGATCCGCTACGCGATTGAAACCATCGCCGACGCGGGCAGTAATATTGTCAGCACCTCACAGCTCTATGGCGGCACCTACAATTTATTTGCCCATACGTTTCCGCGCCAGGGTATTGAGGTGCGATTTGCCGACGCCAATGATTTCGACAAAGTGGCGAGTTTAATCGATGAAAATACCAAGGCGTTGTTTTGTGAGTCCATCGGCAATCCCGCAGGTAATGTGGTAGATATCCGCCGCTGGGCAGATATCGCCCACGCTCGCGGTGTACCGCTGATTGTAGATAATACCGTGGCAACGCCATTGCTGTGCCGCGTATTCGATCACGGCGCCGATATCGCCGTACATTCGCTGACCAAATATATCGGCGGCCACGGTACAACCATCGGTGGTGCCATTGTTGATTCCGGTAAATTCGACTGGGCGGCAAACGCTGAGCGTTTCCCCATCCTCAATACGCCGGACCCATCCTATCATGGCGTGGTTTACACCGAAGCCCTGGGGCCAGCCGCGTTTATCGGTCGCTGCCGTGTTGTGCCGCTTCGCAATACCGGCGCAGCGCTATCGGCACAAAGCGCATTTCAAATTATGCAGGGTCTGGAAACGCTCGCTCTGCGCATGGAGCGCCACTGCGAAAACACGGAAAAAGTCGCCCAGTTTTTATCCGAGCATCCATTGGTAAAATGGGTGAGTTACGCTGCATTAAAAGACAGCCCCTACTATGAAAACTGCCAAAATATCTGCGGCGGCAAAGGCTCGGGTATTTTAAGTTTTGGCGTAGAAGGCGGTGTAGACGCGGGTGGTCGCTTTATCGATGCGCTGAAGCTTATTTTACGCCTGGTGAATATCGGCGATGCCAAAAGCCTGGCCTGCCACCCCGCCAGCACCACGCATCGTCAGTTGAGTGCCGATGAGCTGGCCTCTGCGGGCGTGTCCCCGGAAATGGTGCGCCTGTCCATTGGTATCGAGCATATCGACGATATTATCGCCGATATCGACCAGGCGCTGGCGGCGAGCCAGGGTTAGCGAGGTAGCTAACAGGCCGTTAATTCGCGTTCCTTGCCCCGAATGTTTCATTTGCCGGTGAAATATCCGGGCCGGAGCCGATAAAAAAAGTCTGAGCGCATCTGCCAGCTCCGCGCAGGTGCGCTGCTTTGGCAAATACCCTGCGGTCGCCAGCCGTGTTTTTCTTACTATGGCGTCAGTGGGTATGACAGTGAGCCGTAAGGTTTCAGTGGCTTAGGTTTTTTTGTGGGTGGCCTGTAAGAGGGTAGACGGCGGGGTGCCGTCTCTAATTGTTATGCGGTCAGAGAAAGTTGTTATGCAAACTAAAGAAGACGTAAAAATATGGTCTGAGTCTTTTGGAGATAAAAGTAATCCGGCACTCCTCCTTATTATGGGGGCGATGAATCAAAGTGTATTTTGGCCAAAAGAATTTTGTGAAGAGTTGGCTAAATCCGGCTATTACGTAATCCGATATGATCACAGAGATACAGGGAAATCTGATGGCATCGATTATCAAAAGAACCCTTATGATCTTACAGTAATGAAAAACGACGCGCTGTCCGTACTAAATGCACATCATATTAAAGAAGCAACAGTTGTTGGCCTCTCTATGGGTGGATATATTTCCCAACTTTTAGCAGTAGAAAACCCCGAAAAAGTTTCAAGGCTCGTTCTCATTTCAACATCAGCAGATCATAGACCATATATGGAGGCTACTATGGGGCTACCCATTACAAGTAGTCCGTTGCCTACGCCCGCTAAATATTTTCTTGATTACATCAAAAACAGTGTTGCGTCACCACCAACAACCAAAGATGAAATTACTTCAAATCTAATTGATGGGTGGCGTTTAACATATGCAGGTTCTAGAGCTTTCCCCGTAGCTGAAGTGTCAAATGCTATTAGATTATCTGAAGAAAGGTCAAGAAGTGATGTAACACCATTGAATCACGCTCTTGCTACCAATTCCTCAAAAGATAGATTAGAGCTTGTTAAAAAAATTAGTGTGCCTACGTTAGTTGTTCATGGCAAGCACGATCCCTGCTTGCCACTGGGTCACGGAGAATATTTATCAAGTAATATTCCAAATTCATCTTTGTTCGTATTGGATATGGGGCACTCATTTATGTGGCAATGGAACTCTGAAATTGCAAAGAAAATTATTAATTTTGGTGAGTGGTAATGTGGCGCATAATTAGCAGCCTGTTGAAAAAGTCTCAGACGAGTGCAAGACAAGGCAAAAATGGCCGAAAAAGCGGAGTTTACACGGTGTAAATGAGCATTTTGAGGTCATTTTTAACGCCGTATTGTGCCGACTGAGGGTTTTTCAACAGGCTGTTAGCTGTTTTACGCTGGTGATTTTCCTACAGTTTCAGTAAAGGTCTGTGAGTATGATAGAAGCAACTTGCCATTGTGGGGCTTCAAAAGCAACGACTAAGGCGATGCCAGATTTCTTGCTGGACTGCAATTGTTCGCTTTGTCGAAGGTATAAACCTCTATGGGCATACTATGAAGCAATTCAGGTGCAAATAGAATCCGATGCTCCATTATTGGAATATGTTTGGGGTGAGCGAATAATAAGATTTCATTTTTGTCCCAGTTGTTATTGCTTGCTCTACAATAGTTCCGAGCGAGTACCGGGAAAGAAAAGAATTGGTATTAATGCTCGAATGGTGTTACCAAAAAACATTAAAGACATTTATGTCAGAAAATTTGATGGTGCTGATACATGGCAATTTTTTGATGAGATTAAAGCTTAAAGAGGTCAGGCAACTGGAAGTGCTACAGCGTGCTGGGTTCTCACGCTGTTATGCATAAGAGGATGGATCTGATGATGAAATCTGTAATTCAAGAAGAAATCACAGGATGTGGAATTGCCTCTGTTGCCAATATTTTAGGCAAGAACTATTCGGAAATGAAATCTATAGCGAACGCTGTGGGAATATATGCCTCTGATGCTGAGGTATCCCCACAAATAACAAAACAAAATCAGTGAGTTATACCTCGTATGGTACGCAGCGCCAGCCGGATGATGGGCAAGTATTCTTCGCTGTAACCTGATTTCTCGGCCATCCATGGCCTCGAACGCCCCTTCAGGCGCTTACCGCGCGACTGCTGCCTAGAATGTGTTAGCCTGAGGAGTGCGGGCTATGAGTAGTAACTGTGTTCCGAACTAAAAGGGGAAGATGCAACTATCCTGACAGAGGGGGTGGCATAGCGGTAACAAATGGCTGAGGACAATAACAAACGACGCGTGGCTGGGAGGAACGGCGTGACAATTTTGTGGGGATACCTCAGCCTCTGATGAATTCCTTTAGTCAGATACACAATATGTTTAGCGCATGTTGTTGAACGCAGGCGTTGATCGTTCTGCCAGTTATTTACCATCGAGTACCTAAACCGATTTCAATGAAATGCACCCTAAATGGTACATCCAAGCCAAAAATGCATAACAAGCGCATTGAATTCACTCCCTGAGATCCTCGGACGCTCGTCCCTCGCGCCGTTTATGTGTGCGTCAACCGTCGTGGCGCTTGCTATACTTGAACTGATAGAATAGTATCACTTTAGTAGTCCTTTGGAGCGGCTCTCATGAAAGTAGAACTGGTTACATCTCTTAAACGTCACGCAACCAGGATTCTCGCAGATATCCACGAAACGAAAGAACCAGTGTTAATTACCGAGCATGGTAAGCCGTCAGCCTATCTGGTTGATGTTGATGATTACGAGTTTATGCAAAATCGTTTGGCAATTCTCGAGGGCATTTCACGGGGCGAACGTGCATTAACTGACGGTAAAGTGATAAGTCACGATGAAGCCAGGGACAAAATGTCGAAATGGCTGAAATAGTCTGGACGGAGCCGGCGCTGAATGACCTAAATGATATCGCTGAATACGTCGCGCTTGAAAATGTTGTAGCTGCAAAGCAATTGTTTCAAACGATTTTTTCAAAAGTTGAGCGCCTGGAAATTTTTCCTGAATCGGGTCGTATTCCGCCCGAGCTAGAACATTTAAGTTATCGCGAAGTTGTAGTTAATCCATGCCGTGTTTTCTATAAACAAGACGGTGACAAGGTGTTTATTCTGTTTGTTACGCGTGTTGAAAGAGATTTTCGTAGGTTCCTGTTGAGTAGGTAATAACCCAGTGTATTACGCAGAGGCGCTGCTTTCATAAATACCCTGCAATCGCCAGCCATGTTTTTCTTCGGATAGTGCTCGCGAATGTGATAGTAGGCCGTTAGGTTTCAGCGGCTTACGGTATTTTTAGCGGGTGGTCCGTATGCGGGTATGCGGCAGGGTGTCGTCTGAAAGTTAGTGTATTTTAGTCGCTAAATCTTTATAAGGGCTGCATATCGTCCTGAAAAAAATCTAAGCAATTTGTCTCTCGCAATAACTCTACCAGCGTTGCGTTGTCGGCGACATTGGCGAACTTTTGCTTGAGTTCAGCAAATGTCTTGGCTTGGTAGGTAAAGGTTTTTTGCGCAAAGGGTTGGCCGTGCATGGTGAGGCTGGTTTGGGGCTGGTTCGCGGCTGCTGCGCGCTGGTTGGCGTCCATCCAGGGTAAAAAACGCGTGGCGATTTCTTGCGCCAAAACAGGCTTGAGGCTTGGCTTCAGGGTTTCCAGGGTTTCAAAGTCGCCCTCTGCGGACGGTGTAAGCATACGCTGGAGATAGGCTACAAGCGCTGGCGCGTGTTGTTGCAGATAGGCGCCTGCGGTCGGGTCTGTCCAGGCCTGATGCAGGTTGCACCACAGACCAAAATCACCGAAGCAGGGGCGTGCGCCCAGCAAATAAGGGCGTTGTTCAAAATGACTGTTGAGCAGCGCGGCCAGGGTTTCGAAAGAATCTTTGAGTTGTGGGATGGTCGTGGCGTTGGCGCCGGAATAAGACAGGCGAGGCACCATTCGGCGTACAATCAGTTTTTCCGCCAAAGGCCTGGCTAGACTCGCCCACCATTTGCCTGCAAGTAACTCGGCGGCCAGGCGTTTGCTGCTGGCTTTGGCGTCGGCCTGGTAAATCCAGCGCTGAAAAAACATCAGTTTATTGCACCACTCATCGCCAAACTCTTCAAACAGGCAGGATAAAAACCACAGCGCCGGGTCCTCGGGATGAATCGAGGGTGTCGGGTGTTCCTGTTCCAGTCGCTCGATAATGAGGGTGGAGTCCTGCATGGCTTCTCCCGATGGGAAAAGCAGCAGTGGTATCAGTGCCACTTTGGCATGCTGTTTAAACAGTTTTTCGTTGTTTAAGCTTCGGCTGAGCCACTGGTAGTCAATATTTTTGTAGTTTAAGAAAGAGGCCACCTTTTGGCTGTAAGGCGACGGTTCCAAACCTATTAGACGAAAGGGTGTTTGGTTCACGGTTTTTCTGCCGGAGTACAAAGATAAGGGGGGTAAAAACGCCGCTGTTGTTGGTGTAGCGTTTTTTGAATATATCGGACGCCGGGCCCGATACCGCAATAGACCGCTCTTTAAAGCGGTCTATTGCGGTAGTTGCTTTGCTTAACTGGCCAGTAAACGCTCTTTGGCCGCGTTATATTCTGCAATCAAACGCTCTACATACTCGCCAGCAGGCAGGATATCTTTTACTGCACCGATGCCCTGGCCGCAGCCCCAGATGTCTTTCCAGGCTTTACTGGCAGAGTCGCCGCCAGAGCCAAAGTTCATTTTTGAGGGGTCGCTTTCGGGCAGATTGTCCGGGTCCATGCCAGCGGCGGCAATAGAGGGTTTTAAGTAGTTGCCGTGTATGCCGGTGAACAAATTGGTGTAGACGATATCTTGCGCCGCGTGATCGACCAGACACTGCTTGTATTCCTGCTCGGCATTGGCCTCGACGGTGGCGATGAAGGCAGAGCCAATATAGCCCATATCCGCGCCCATGGCCTGTGCGCTGAGCACCGCATCGCCAGTGGCGATAGAGCCAGCGAGCAGCAGCGGGCCGTCAAACCATTCGCGAATTTCCTGAACCAAGGCAAATGGCGACAGGGTGCCCGCGTGGCCGCCAGCACCGGTGGCGACCGCGATCAGGCCGTCAGCGCCTTTTTCAACGGCTTTTTTGGCGAAGCGGTTGTTGATGATGTCGTGCAGGACGATGCCGCCCCAACTGTGCACCGCGTCGTTGATTTCTTCTTTCGCGCCCAGCGAGGTAATCACAATGGGCACTTTGAACTTGGCGCAGCTTTGCATGTCTGCCATTAAACGATCATTGGAACCGTGCACGATCTGGTTGACCGCGAAAGGGGCGGAGGGTTTGTCCGGGTTGGCGGCGTCCCACTCGGCCAGTTCGGTGGTGATACGCTCTAACCATTCGTCCAGTACATGCTGGGGGCGGGCGTTTAGAGCCGGAAACGAACCGATAATGCCCGCTTTACACTGGGCGATTACCAGCTCCGGGCCGGAGACGATGAACATGGGTGAAGCGATTGCAGGAATGCGCACGCGGTCTTTCAAAATTGCAGGTAGTGCCATGAAGAAACTCCTTGTATGATCGGTTTGCAGTGAAAATACGGATGAGCATTATTAGCGTTGTGGGTGGCTTATGCAAGGACTTTATGAAACTTTTTGCATTGGTCGTGCCGCGCTTCTGTGCTATGTTTTCCCTTTTTTTGGCCACAACTTGATGAAGGAGCCCGCGTAATGGCTTTAGCCCACGCCATCATGACCGCATTGCTGGAAGACCAGATGAGCGGCTATGAGTTGGCGCAGTCTTTTGATACGACCCTGGGGCTGTTCTGGCGCGCCTCGCATCAGCAGATCTATCGCGAGCTTAAAAAGCTCTCCCAGAAGGGGTTTTTATCGTCTGCCCATATCGCACAGCACGGCAAGCCAGACAAAATATTGTACGCCTTGACGGATGCCGGGCGCGATGCCCTGGCCGATTGGGTGTACGATAAAACCCGGGTGCAGGAGGGCAAGGACGATTTATTCGTTAAGCTGTATAACCTGAGCGAAGACAATATCGTGCATTTGATGGGCGAGATCGAACAGCGGCGCGAGGAGATGATGGGGCGTTTGTATTTGTACGAACGTATTCGTCGCCGCCACTACGCCGACCCCAGCGCCTTGCCTCTGCGCCGTCGCGGTATTTATCTGGTGCTGGTAGCAGGTATTTCCCACGGCGAACAATTTTTAAGTTGGTGCGACACCGCGACCCGCGATTTATCTCAACTTGTGCCCACGCATACCAAGAGCGCTGACTAACGCCCATGTATTACTCCTATTTTGGCCTCAAGGAAGCGCCGTTTTCGATTGCGGTAAACCCGCGCTATTTGTACATGAGCCCGCGCCATCGCGATGCTTTGGCGCATCTTTTATACGGCGTTGGCGCAGGCGGTGGTTTTATTCTGTTAACGGGTGAAGTCGGTACCGGAAAAACCACCATCAACCGCTGTTTTTTAGAACAGATTCCCGACAATATCAATGTGGCCATGGTGCTCAACCCCGCACTTGATGCCAGGGAATTGCTGGCTACCGTGTGCGATGAACTCGGCGTGGACTACGGTCACGATCAGCCCAGTTTAAAAACGCTGACCGATGCGCTGCACCAGTTTTTATTGGCAAACCACCAGCAGGGGCGCAAGACCGTGCTGATGATCGACGAGGCACAGCATTTAAATTTTGATGTGTTAGAACAGATTCGCCTGCTGACCAACTTGGAAACCCATACCGAAAAGCTGCTGCAAATTGTGTTGATCGGTCAGCCGGAGTTGCTGCAAATGCTGGCCCGCCCCGAACTGCGTCAATTGAATCAGCGCATTACGGCGCGCTATGAACTGATGCCGCTCAGCCAGGAAGAAACCCGCGCCTACGTGAGTCACCGTTTACAAGTGGCGGGCCTGGGTGTGGCCAATCCGCTATTCAGCGATAAAGCCCTGTCGCGATTGCATCGTTTAAGTGGCGGTATTCCGCGCCTGATTAATGTTATTTGTGATCGCGCACTCCTGGGCGCCTACGGCAAGCAGCAATCGCAGGTTACGCCCGAGTTGTTGGAGCAGGCGGCCTCCGAAGTGTTGGGCAGTGAGCGAGGCCCTGCCAAAAACCTCGCGCTATGGCGTATGCTGTTGCCATTGCTTGGGGTGATGGTACTGGCGGCATTGCTGGTTTACCGCTGGCCGATGCTCGCGTCGCAGGAAGCAGAGCCGGGGGCGGAACAGGCGGTGAGTCAGCAGGCTCCCGCCCAGGTAAAGTCGGTCAAATCACCCGCCCAGAGCGCCCCCCCGTCGGACAGTTGGCGCTTCAGCGCGTCTCAACTGTGGCCTGTGTTTTGGTCTTTGTATTCGCCGCTTGCGCTGCCGGATGTTCCCTGCGAGAGCGAGCAGCGCTACGGTCTTGCCTGTCAGCAGCGCCAGCTCAACAGTTGGCAGGCACTTATGACCCTGAACAGACCTGTGTTGCTGGAATTGTCCGGCGGTGAGCTGGCCCTGGCTTTGGGGGCAAGCGATACATCCGTATGGTTTTATCATCGCGATAAAAGCGTCCGAGCAGTGGCGCACAAGCGCTTACAGGGTTTGTGGACCGGGCGCTGTATTGCTTTATGGCGTGTGCCCAACGGTTTTAGCAAGCCCTTGTCAGAGGGTGATCGCAGCGCGGCGGTGCAAAACGTCGCTGAATTATTTGCGCGTCTGGATCATCAGCAAACGCCGCTTGCCGATGATCGCTATACGGCGGCGCTGGCTCAGCGCGTGCGTTTGTTTCAGCGCGATCACGATCTCGATGATGACGGCGTCGTCGGCGTGCAAACGCTGCAGGCACTGAATATTGCACTGGGTTTGTCGCCAGACAACGTTTCCGCAAGGGCCCAGTTAGCGGCGCATGAGGGCGAGTAAGATGTCGTTGATATTAGAAGCGCTGGGACGTTCCCAGCAGGAGCAAGCGGGGCCGCTGGCGTCTTTTCAGCACGAAGTGGTACCTGCGCCGCGACCCGCTAAACCTCGGTTGTTGTGGTTGTGGGCGCTGCTGCTGGCCATCTTTGGGGTCGCTGTGTGGTGGCTGGTGTTTGGGCGGCAGTCGGAGGCTCCTGTGCCTGGCTTCGAGCAAGCGCCACCGCCTGTTGCAGAAGTGGTACAGCCGCTTGCAAAAGCAGACCCCGTAGCGGTGGAAAAGGAAGCGCCGCCGCCTGCGTCAAAGCCTGACACCAGCGCTGCGTCCGCTGAGGTTGCGGCGCTGTATGCGCAGTCCAGGCGCGAAGCGTCGCGTGCCGCTGCTGCGCCAAAACGTGAAACCAAACCTGCGCCTGCCAAAACCTCCAAAACGCCTGCATCGGCGCAAGTAAAAGACAGTGACGATACCCCCATTGATGTCGAGGCGATGCTTGCCAAAGCTCAGGCTGAGCTGCGCCAGCAGGGCACGGTGGAGCACAGTGCGCCCTGGCTTAGTGAGCTGTCGCAGCGCCAGCGCGATGGTATTCCCACGCTGTACTACGCGCGTCATGACTACTCCAAAGTGCGCGCCCAGCGCCGGGTGATGCTCAACAAGAGCCTGGTTGCCGAGGGCAGGGTCGTCCCGGGCAGTGCGGTTAAAGTCGAAGAAATACTGCCCGATTCGGTAGTGCTTAGCCATTCCGGCCTGACGTTTCGCCTGAAAGCGCTCAACAGTTGGGTGAATTTATAAGATTTTTCTGTACTCGGTTGTGAATTACCCGGTACAGTCCGGTAACATAATCTTAGTTGTGTTTGTCGAGTGGTTCGGGATGGTTATGTCTGCTGTGTTGCGTTCGCGTGTAATGCTGAAGGGGAGGGGATGATCGCATGTTTTTAAATGCCTGGTTCAATCGGCTCCAACGTGCGCGCGTGCTGAAGAAAGTGACTGATATGGCCGCTCTGGAAAGCGCCCGCGAACGTGCTGAGCAGGCGCGTCTCGAACGCGGCGCACCGCATGTGGTCGAATATTTTCATCAGATGGATGATCCGCACAGTTCACTGGCGGCGCAGTGTTTGCTCACCTTGCAAAAACGCTACGATATCGTGTTGCACATCTATCTGGTAAGCGCAGAGCCCGCGGCGAATGAACATGTGCCCGCTCGTTTTATTACCGAAGATGCGCTGTTGATTGCGCCTTACTATGACTTACATTTCGAGCCTGTCGAAGGTGCGCCTGAAAGTGACCTTGCCATGCAGGCCATGGCCATTGTCACCGCCGCGAGTGACACGCAGCGCGCCGAGGCGCTGGATGCAGTGTGCGACATGCTGTGGCGCAGTGCGGCCAGCGAACTGGACGATATGGCGCTGAAGTACGGCCAGGCTACCGAGGAGGAAACCCAATTCTTTCTTGAGCATGGCAATGCACGGCGGCGTGAAATTGGTGCGCTTAACAGCGGCGCCTTTTATTACGAGGGCGAGTGGTATTCTCATATTGATCGTTTGTACCACTTAGAGAACCGACTGACGGGTTTGGGCGCGCGGCGTGTTTTGGGTAGAAAACTGGTGACGCCAAGGCCGGTGGTGCGCGCTGATCGTCTGAACGACGATACCGAGTTGTCACTGGAAGTTTTTTTAGCGCTCGATAGCCCTGAGTGCGCGATTGCCCTGGCGCGTTTGCAGCGTATAGTGCATGACTCTGGCGTTCGCTTGCGTCCGAGAATTTTGCGCGGTACAGGCGCCAGTGGCGTGCGCGTCGACAGTGCCGCCGATATCCATCGTCTAAAGGATCTTACCCGAGAAGCTCACGCTTTGGGGGTTAGTCGAGCTGCCGTGAGCCGTATTCCGACTGCCAGTCAGTTAGAGCAGGCGCTGTTATTGTGGTATTGGGCTAAATCCCAGGGTAAGGAAGTGGCATTTCTGTCGGCGTATTACAGCGCTGTATTTTTTGACGGCGAGCCACTGGGCAGTGTGGGGAGCTGGCAGAAAATTATTGGGCAGTTGGGTTTGCCTACCGCAGTGGTTGGCGGGGTGTTAAAAGCCGCCGCAGATGGCGCCTTCGATGCAGAGTCGCAAAACCTTGCCAATCTGGCACAGTCGGGTTTTGGGCGTTTTCCCTTGATGCGCCTGCTGGGTGTCAATGGGTATGTGAACATCGAGACTGTGGGCCACGACCGCCTGTGGCTTATCGCGCAGCGCATGAATCATTGCAATCGCTTTAACGATACCGTCTTTGGCAACCATGCTTTTTAGTCCGGATATGTCATCGGCATCACCCATTGTTTTTATTAAACAATAGAAGAGTGGTCGCCGTACTGGTGAAATATCCGGGTTAGCTCAGGCCTTTTCCTTGAATCTTAGAGCAACGCCCCAGCGTTTTAACAGGTTTTTTTCCTGCTCCAGCGCTTGCAGGGTAAGTGGGTGCTCGGTCAGCCAGCCGCCGGGGAAGCGCAGGTTCAGGCTGTTGTTTTGAGCCTCTACGCTAACTTCGAAATCTGGCAGTTGGCGCGATCGGTCAAGGTATTTCAGCAGTGCTGCCAGGCGCATAACGGTAATCAGACGAATCAATTGTGGGCGCTCTGAGGGCGCAATATCGGCAAAAGCCGATTTTTTGAAACTGTCGCGATGGGTTGCGACGAGCACCGCAAGTCGCTCCTGTTCCTGCTGAGAAAAACCCGGTAAATCCGCATTGCGCAACACGTAGGCGCCGTGGCGGTTAAAATGTTTGTGGGAGATAACCATGCCAATTTCGTGGCTGCGACTCGCCCAGTGCAGCTGCTTCCAGTCGGCCTTGGATAAATTCCAGTCTGTTTTACAGGCCTCGTAGAGTTTATTCGCGAGGCGCTCGACGATATTGGCGGTGTCTGCATCGGCGTTGTAGCGTTCGGTCAGGGCGGTAATTGTGCGCTCGCGCACATCCTCATGGCTCAGTCGCCCCATAAGATCGTAAATGACCCCTTCGCGCAGCGCTCCTGGGGAGGTGCGCATGTGTTCAATACCTAATTCATCAAACAGGGCGCAGGTGATAGCGACACCCGCTGCAATCACATTGCGACGCTGATCGCTCAAACCTTCCAGTTGAATTTCTGCAAAGGAGCCCGCCTCAATCAGCGCGTCCCGCAATCGGGACAGGCCATCCCGGGTGATACCCGCGCGGCTCCAGCCCTGTAGCAGCAGGATTTCTTCTATCGCTCGCAGCGTACCGGACGAGCCGACGCTTTCTTCCCATTGGTCGGCGTTGAAATGTTGTACCAAGGGCGAGGTTTCCATGCGCCCTTGACGATAGGCTTTCTCAAAGCAGTTGTTGGTGATTTTGCCCTTTTTGAAAAATTGATTGCTGTAGGATACACAGCCCATTTGCAGGCTTTCCAAATGCTGCGGCTCGAAGCGTTGACCGACAATAAATTCGGTACTGCCACCGCCAATGTCCACTACCAGGCGTGAGTGCGCGTCATCTGCCAGGGTGTGCGCCACGCCCAAATACACCAGGCGTGCTTCTTCTGCGCCGTAGACCACGTCAATTTCTGCCCCCAAAATCCGGCTGGCGGGCCAGGTAAAATCGCGCCGGTTGCGTGCCACGCGCAGGGCGTTGGTACCCACAGCGCGAATTTTTGATGGTTCAACACTGGCCAGCACCTGAGCGAAGCGCGACAGGCAGTCCAGGCCGCGCTCGATGGCCTCTTGCGATAATACGCCATTGCTCAGTCCCGCGCCGAGTTGTACTTTTTCGGCCAGCGTTTCCACCGGGCGCATTTCGCCATGTTCAACCTTGGCTAAAATTAAATGAAAAGAATTGCTGCCGATATCGATTGCGGCGAGCAAACTGCCCTCTGGAAGCGGTTTCGGGTGGGTTTCGGTCAATGGTGTAGTCATAATAAAAACGGCGGAAGTTAATTGTGGCGACATTGTATAGCATGTTTGGGCGTATTGAAACCGGGTGAACTACCACAGTTGTCGTTATTGCAAGGTATCGCCAGCTCAGACACAGCCTTGAGGTCAAAAAACCACGGGCAGGCAGTTCCATTCCCTCTGGTAATCAAATAAATAAAAATAATCAATTTGTGTTATCTCATGCTCGGCGCTAGGATGTGCGCTGTTGATATGCCCCCAAACCGAATGACGCGCTGCGGCGCGTGTGAGGAAGCTATGACAGCTAGAACTTTATACGACAAATTATGGGATGCCCATTTGGTTGAGCAGCGCGATGATGGCTCCGCTTTAATCTATATTGACCGGCATTTGATTCACGAGGTGACTTCACCCCAGGCCTTTGAAGGCTTGCGTTTGGCCGGTCGCACACCCTGGCGCCGCGACGCAAACCTCGCCGTGCCCGACCACAACGTGCCCACTGATAGCGCTGAACGTGCCGGTGGGGTGGCGGGCATTGCCGATCCGGTCTCGCGCATTCAGGTGCAAACCCTGGATGATAACTGCGCCAGGTTTGATCTGGTGGAGTTTGATATTAACGATAAGCGTCAGGGCATTGTGCATGTGGTCGGCCCCGAGCAGGGCGCGACGCTGCCGGGTATGACGGTCGTTTGCGGTGATTCCCACACCTCCACTCACGGCGCGTTTGGCGCTTTGGCGCACGGTATTGGCACATCGGAAGTGGAGCATGTGCTGGCTACGCAGTGTCTGGTGCAAAAGAAAATGAAAAATATGCTGGTGCGCGTCGATGGCCAGTTGCGCCCGGGTGTGACCGCAAAAGATGTGGCCCTGGCGATCATCGGCGAGATTGGCACCGCCGGTGGCACCGGTTACGCGATGGAATTCGGCGGTGAGGCCATTGCCAGCCTGAGCATGGAAGGGCGCATGACCTTGTGCAATATGTCCATCGAAGCCGGTGCACGCATGGGCATGGTGGCGGTGGATGATACGACTATTGACTACGTGCGCGGTCGTCCCTTTGCGCCCAAGGGCGAGCAGTGGGAGGCGGCGGTGCGCGCCTGGCGCGATTTACACAGTGATGCCGACGCTGAGTTTAACCGCGTGGTGGTGCTTAACGGTGCGGATATTTTGCCGCAGGTGACCTGGGGCACATCGCCGGAAATGGTGCTGCCGGTAAATGGTATTGTGCCCAATCCAACGGATATTGAAGACCCCACGCAGCGCAGCGCCACCGAGCGCGCCCTGGAATATATGGGACTTAGTGCGGGTATGGCGCTGGCGGATATTCACGTGGATAAGGTGTTTATCGGCTCCTGCACTAACTCGCGGATTGAAGATCTGCGCGAGGCGGCGGCGGTGGTGAAAGGCCGTCAAAAAGCCGATTCAGTAAAAGAGGTGTTGGTGGTGCCGGGTTCCGGTCTGGTGAAACGACAGGCCGAGGCCGAAGGGCTGGATAAAATTTTTATCGAGGCGGGTATGTTGTGGCGCGAGCCGGGCTGCTCTATGTGCCTGGCGATGAATGCGGATAAACTCGGTGCGGGCGAGCATTGCGCGTCGACTTCAAATCGCAACTTTGAGGGGCGTCAGGGTTTCGGTGGGCGCACCCATCTGGTCAGCCCCGCCATGGCCGCTGCCGCCGCGATTGCCGGGCATTTTGTGGATGTGAGCCGGTGGCAACAGGAGGACTGCGCATGAAAGCCTTTACCCAACTGGACGGTTTAGTGGCGCCCATGGATCGCGCCAACGTCGACACGGATTTAATTATTCCCAAGCAGTTTTTAAAGTCGATTAAACGCTCGGGCTTTGGCCCCAATTTGTTTGACGAGCTGCGTTATTTAGACGAAGGTCAGCCGGGTATGGATTGTTCCACCAGGCCGCTGAACCCGGATTTTCCCCTGAACGCAGCGCGCTATCAGGGGGCGAGCATTTTATTGGCGAGGGAAAATTTTGGCTGCGGCTCATCCCGTGAGCACGCTCCCTGGGCTTTGGAAGATGCGGGTTTTCGCTGTATTATCGCGCCAAGTTTTGCGGATATTTTTTACAACAACTGTTTTAAAAACGGTATTTTACCGATTGTGGCAGATGCCGAGATCGTGGATCAGTTGTTTAACGCGATGTACCACAGCGAAGGTTACCGCCTGCAGATCGATCTTGAAAATCAGACCGTCACCGCAGCCAGCGGTGCATCATTTAGCTTTGAGGTGGATGAGTTTCGCAAGCACTGTTTGTTAAACGGTCTGGATGATATCGGCCTGACCTTGCAGGCGCAGGCGCGGATTCGCGAATTTGAACAGCGCCATCAGCAGCGCTTTCCATGGCTGTTTGGGGCGGTGCATTGATCGTGTGCCGCTGCTTGTTGCGAGGGGAAGCGAAGGCCGGTTTGCGGGCGGAGCGCAGCGCAAAGGCGAGGTCGTAGTAAAAGCGGGGTATAGCGTGGCGATCGCCGCATTTATTTTGCCAAAGTAAATGCTGTTGGACTGCTCTGCGGAAAAAAAAGACAGCGCCCTTGTCTCACGCCAGGCGGCTGTCTTCACCACTGCAAGCAGCGATAGCAACAAACAACGGAGGACACATGAGCAAAAACATTTTAATTCTGCCTGGCGATCATATCGGTCAGGAGGTCATGCCAGAAGCGGTGCGGGTGCTGGATTGTGTGGACAAACACTTTAAGCTCGATGTCAACTTGTGCGAAGGCTTGCTGGGCGGCGCGGCGATTGACGCTACGGGTGAGCCCTTGCCCGCTGAAACCTTGGCACAAGCGTGCGCGGCAGACGCCATTTTACTGGGCGCAGTTGGCGGGCCGAAATGGGATGCCATCGAGCGCGATCTGCGCCCGGAAAGAGGGCTGCTGGGGATTCGCTCCGAGCTGGGGCTGTTTGCCAACCTGCGTCCGGCGATGTTGTATCCGCAGCTTGCCGAGGCTTCCAGCCTCAAACCCGAGTTGGTGGCAGGGCTGGATATTCTTATTGTACGCGAGCTGACCGGCGGTATTTATTTTGGCCAGCCGCGGGGCATTCGCGAAAACACAGCGGGCGAGCGCGAGGGGTTTAATACCTATATTTACAGTGAGTCGGAAATTAAACGCATTGCGCGGGTCGCATTTGATCTGGCCCGCAAACGCGATAAACGCCTGTGCTCGGTGGATAAAGCCAATGTGTTGGAAGCTACCGTGCTGTGGCGCGAAGTACTGGAAGAGGTCGCTAAAGAATACCCCGATGTGGAGCTTAGCCATATGTATGTGGATAACGCCGCCATGCAGTTAATTCGCGCGCCCAAGCAGTTTGACGTGATGGTCACTGGCAATATGTTTGGTGATATTTTGTCCGATGCCGCGGCCATGCTCACCGGTTCTATAGGCATGCTGCCATCGGCGTCTTTGAATGAGTCGGGGCAGGGTATGTTTGAGCCCTGTCACGGCAGCGCGCCGGATATTGCCGGGCAGCAAAAGGCGAACCCGCTGGCAATGATTCTGTCGGTGGCGATGATGCTGCGCTACAGCTTTGGCGAGCAAAAGGCCGCCAATGCGGTAGAGCAAGCGGTCAGTGACGTGCTCGATAGCGGCTTGCGCACCCCGGATATTTTTAGTGACGGTTGTGAATTGGTAAGCACCAAAACCATGGGCGATGCGGTAGTGGCTGCGCTTGAGGCGCGCCTGAGATAAACGCAAGACCATTAATTGATTGAGATAGAGGAGTAGATAATGTCAGAACTGTACGATGTTGCCGTCGTAGGTGCCACCGGAGCGGTGGGTGAAACCATGATCAGCATTTTGGAAGAGCGGAACTTCCCGGTAAACAATCTCTACCCGTTGGCCAGCAGTCGTTCCGCGGGTAAAACCATTCAATTTAACGGCAAGTCACTTACCGTAGAAGACCTGGCCACCTTTGATTTCTCCAAGGTGCAGATCGGTCTGTTTTCCGCAGGCGGCAGTATTTCTGAAGAATATGCCCCCAAAGCGGGCGCGGCGGGTTGTGTGGTGATCGACAATACCTCCCACTTTCGTATGGACAAGGACGTGCCCCTGGTGGTGCCCGAGGTCAATCCCGAGGCGATAGCGGGTTATGTGAGCCGCAACATTATTGCCAACCCCAACTGTTCCACCATCCAAATGCTGGTGGCGCTAAAGCCCATATACGATGCGGTAGGCATTGAGCGCATTAACGTGGCGACCTATCAGGCGGTATCCGGCACGGGTAAGGAGGCGATTGACGAACTGGCGGGTCAGACCGCACGCCTGCTGAATGGTCAGGCGATTACCGCTGAAGTCTATCCCAAACAGATAGCTTTTAACGCGTTGCCCCATATCGATACCTTTCAGGATAACGGCTATACCCGCGAAGAAATGAAAATGGTGTGGGAGACCCGCAAAATATTTGGCGATGAGAGCATCATGGTAAACCCCACCTGTGTGCGCATCCCGGTGTTTTACGGTCACGCCGAGGCGGTGCATATCGAAACGGTGGACGCCATCAGCGCGGAACAGGCTCGCGCCTTACTGGAAAACGCAGAGGGTGTCGAGCTGATCGATGAGCGCAAAGACGGCGGTTATCCCACGCCGGTAACGGATTGCTCGGGTCGTGACCCGGTTTACGTCGGGCGCATTCGCGAGGACATTTCGCACCCGCGGGGCTTGGATTTGTGGGTCGTGGCGGACAATGTTCGCAAGGGTGCGGCGCTCAACAGCATACAAATTGCAGAGAAGTTAATAAAATCCTACCTTTAGGGGGGTGTTTTTGTTTACAGTAGTCACTTGACGGCGATAATTCGCCGTTTGCAACTGGGTTGGTCTGTTTCTGTATGCCGTTGGTCAATGCCCAGATGAAACGTAACACAACAGAAGAAGGCTAGGTATGGTTCGCAAACACTCTTTATCCGCTCGCCTGAAGCCCCTAGCGGTGGCGCTAGGTGCTTTGTACGGTTCCCAGGCGATGGCGCTTGGTCTTGGGGAGCTTAAGCTCGACTCATTTTTGAACGAACCCTTAGATGCTCGCATTAAGCTGATCGACATCGAAGGACTGGATCGCGAGCAGGTGCGTATCAAGCTGGCCTCACGGGATGATTTCGATGCACGCGGTGTCGACAGAGTCTATTTTCTCACTAGGTTGCAGTTTGAGGTGGAGACTGATTCGCGCAATAAGCTCTACGTCAAAGTGAGTTCCGAGGATCCGGTGCTTGAGCCTTACCTCGATTTCATTGTCGAAGCGCGCTGGCCCAACGGTCGCCTGTTGCGCGAATACACCCTGCTAATGGATCCGCCCATCTTCGAGCCCGTTGGTAATCGCGCCTCCGCAGCGCGTCAGCTTGGCATGCAAACGCAAAGCACGGGCACCAAGGTTAACATGACCGAGCAGGGTAGGGTAAAAAAGCGCAGCGGTGACTATGGTCGCGATGCCAGTGCCACGCCCATCAAGGGCGAAAAATACATGGTGCAGCGCCATGACACTCTGTGGCAGATTGCCGAGCGCGCCCGTCCAGAGGGTGTGTCTATCAATCAGACCATGCTGGATATCCAGCGTCTTAATCCCGATGCGTTCGTCAATGGCAATATCAACTTAATCAAGGCCGGTTATGTGGTCTATCTGCCCAAGGGCAGCGAGATTCAAAGCAGCAGTGAGCAAGCCGCAAAGGCTGAAGTTGATCGCCAGACTGCGAACTGGCGTGCCAATCGCAGCAATGCCTCGAATCAGGTCGCTACCTTGCGCATCGCCGATGACGCCACGCAGGCGGTGAGCACTGACGGCACGGTCGGCGAAGTGGACAGCGCGCGCGTTGCCGAGCTTGAGGCGGAAGTGACCGCCGGTGCCGAGCAGTTGGAAAAGGCCCAGCGTGAAAATGCCGAGCTTACCGCGCGTGTGGCGGAGCTCGAAGAGCAATACATGAAATTAGAGCGCGTGGTGCGCTTAAAAGATGACCAGATTGCGGTCTTGCAAGACTCCATGACCGACGCACAGGCTGCGCCGGTGAAGAAGGCCGAGATTGAAGAAGCGGTTACTGAAGTTCAAGAGGGTGTAAAGCAGGCTGAAGCCAAAGTGAAAGCTGCAGCCGAGGCTCCCCAGGCCGCCGTGGAGGACGAGCAGAGCGGCAGCGGCGTCATCGACTTCATCAAGAGCAGCTTTCTCTATGTGATCGGCACTATTGTGGTCTTGGTGGCCGGGCTGCTTTGGTGGATACGCCGTCGCGGAGACGCAGGGAGCGGTTTTGTGGCACCCTCGGAGCCCAAGGCCGAAAATGTTTTTGATAATGTACAGCTTGATGACAGTGAGCTGGAAGTCGCCGATGAAGATGACGACGAAGTGGAATCGGTTGATACAGCACAGGTCACCTCTGCGGTGCGCGGTATCGAAGATGAAGCGGCCTACGCCGAAGCTGACGGTGATCCTGTAGCTGAGGCTGATATATATCTCGCCTATGGGCGCTATGATCAAGCGGTTGATGTACTTAAATCGGCGATTGAACAGGATCCCAATAACACAGATTTGCGTTTGAAGCTGATTGAAGTTGGCGTCAATGCCGAGGATCAGGATCTGGTTAAACAGCAGTACTCTGATTTACTGCTGGTGCCTGATTCCAAACGAGCACTGGCCGAAGCTGACAAACGAGTAGCTGCACTGCCGGGCGCTTCAGCATGGGCCGGTGCTGCCGCTGCCGACTATGAGGATGAAGTACTGGATGTTGAACCCTTGGAGGGTAGCGGTTCCGGGGCAGAGGAATTGGTCGATTTACACGGCCAGGAAACCGTTAAGGGTGACGAGATCGGTCAGGATTTACAGGCGGAGTTGGACTCCTTCTCCTATGATATCGAAGAGGCCGAGGCAATGGTCTCACGCGGTGCCCTGGAGCCTCTGGATGAGGATCTCCCGCCCGATGCGCTCAGTGATGATGCTGAACTTGAGCAGACCTTTGAAAATCTGGTGATCGGTGATGATGACCTCGATACATCTTTTGATGATGTGCTTCCCGATGAGCTGAGCTTCAGTGAGGATGAGGACGAGGGTGATATGGTCATCGCTTCGGAGGTAGACGAGGCAGTGACCAAGATGGATCTCGCTCGCGCCTATCTGGATATGGGCGATGACTCCGGTGCGCGTCTGATTCTCGAAGAAGTTTTAGCGGATGAAAACGCAGCGCTTTACGCAGATGAAGCTCGCGAGTTGCTGTCGCGCATAGGCTAGTACTAATGAAATATCCGGGCTAACCACTTGTTTACGAACACTCCGGCGGCGGTGGGTACTCGACTCGCCGCCGCCGTTGCGTATTGTGGCTCGGCGTACAATGGTTGGCAGGCCCAGCCCCAGCGCGACGTGTCGACGGTACAAATTGTTTTGGAGCAGGGCTTATCGAGGGTGGCCAATACCGCCGTGCGGGTGCACTGTGCGGGACGTACCGACACCGGTGTACACGCCAGCCACCAGATCGTTCACTTTGACGCGCCCGCCGCGCGCAGTCCCAAATCCTGGGTGATGGGCGCCAATGCCAATATGCCCGAGGATGTGCGCCTGTTGTGGGTGCAGGCGGTCGATTCCGATTTTCACGCGCGCTTTAGCGCCACTGCAAGGCGCTATACTTACGTGATTGCCAACACGCCGGTGCGCCCCGCACACTTGCTGGGGCAGGTGACGTGGTGCCGTCATGCGCTGGATGAAAACGCGATGCACCAGGCGGCGCAGGCTTTGCTGGGCGAACAGGATTTTAGCGCGTTTCGCGCCGCCTCCTGCCAGTCCAGCACGCCAATGCGCAATGTGCATCGGGTCCAAGTCTTCCGGCGCGGCGATATACTGGTGATCGATATCCAGGCGAACGCGTTTTTGCACAATATGGTGCGCAATATTGTGGGTAGTTTGATGGCGGTTGGCAGAGGTTTGCAAAGCGTCGATTGGCTCGCCGAGTTATTGGCTGGGCGCGATCGAACCGCAGCGGCGGACACCGCATCGCCCCATGGGCTTTATTTGGCAGGTGTAAGCTATGATGAACACTGGGGACTGCCCGCGCAGTTTAGCCCGCCGATTATTATTTCCAGCTTTTTTCTGTAGCCTTGGTGAGGACAATGCAGCGAACTCTGATAAAAATTTGTGGCCTGACGCGCGCCGAGGACGCCCAAAACGCGGTCGATGCCGGCGCCGATGCGCTGGGTCTGGTGTTTTACCCGCCCAGTCCGCGCGCGGTGACGGTTGCGCAGGCAGAGCAGATACTTGCCGCTGTGCCACCTTTTGTCAGCGTGGTGGCCTTGTTTGTGAACCCCAGTGCCGAGGAGGTAAACGAGGTTTTGGCGGGTCTGCCCATTGATGTGCTGCAATTTCACGGCAGCGAACCCGTTGAATTCTGTCGCCAGTTTCAACGCCCCTGGCTTAAATCCGTCGCCATGCGCGAGGGTGTGCGACTCGATGAGATCGGCGCTAACTATGCGGGCGCGAGGGGTTTGTTGCTCGACGCCTGGCAGGAAGAAATGCCCGGTGGTACCGGCACGGCGTTCGACTGGCAAGCTAACTGGGGTGAGTGCCCGCAGCATCGTATTCTCGCCGGCGGTCTGAATCCAGAAAACGTCGCCGATGCCATGAACACCTTAAGACCCGACGCAGTGGATGTCAGCTCGGGCGTGGAAACAAGTCCTGGTCTGAAAGACGCCGTTTTAATGCGGGCATTTGTGCAGGCGGTGCGCGCGGTGGATGTTGCGCGCAGCGGTGGTTGATACGTTTTGCGAAGTTACCTGAGTCGGTATTGTCTGACTCCTCTGGCAGTTGAGGCTCGGTAAACCTTTCGAAATTGTCGCTGCCGGGCGAGCTGGCGGTCGCGCCCCCGGACTAGAGCGAGCGATTCATAAACGGCCAGACGGTTTTTAGTCCGGGGCACAGAAACCCTTTTTCTTTTGACATGCCTGTGTTAGCGTAGCGCCTTAATCGCTGGGCGCCGCAGTTTTTTAGCTGGCCGCTAGTTGCAACGCGCATTGTAGATAACAGTTGAGAGACCGTATGAGCTGGTTTGATAAAATTCTCCCCACGGGTGTTCGTAAGCAGGAAGGCGGGTCGCGCTCCAATGTGCCAGAGGGACTGTGGACGAAGTGCGTCAAGTGTGAGGCGGTGCTGTATCGCCCAGATGTCGAGAGCAATAATGATGTCTGCCCCAAATGCGACCACCACATGCGTATTGGCGCGCGCCGGCGCCTGGATATCTTTTTGGACAAGGAAGACCGGGAAGAGATTCATGCCGATGTCGAGCCGGTTGACCGTCTAAAATTCCGCGATAAGAAAAGATACAGAGATCGCCTCACCGCAGCGCAGAAAAACACTGGCGAAAAAGACGCACTGGTTGCGATGCGTGGCAGGCTGCATGGAATAGACGTAGTAGCGCTGGCTTTTGAATTCAATTTTCACGGCGGTTCCATGGGTTATGCGGTGGGTGAGAAATTTACCCGTGCGGCTAATACGGCGCTGGAACTGGGTTGCCCGCTGGTGTGTTTTTCCGCCTCGGGTGGCGCGCGCATGCAAGAGGCCTTGATTTCGCTGATGCAAATGGCCAAAACCAGTGCGGTGATTGAGCGCCTCAAGCAGGCGGGCGTTCCATATATTTCGGTGATGACCGATCCGGTGTACGGCGGTGTGTCTGCATCGCTGGCCTTGCTCGGCGACTTGAATGTGGCAGAACCTGAAGCGCGTGCGGGCTTTGCCGGTCCTAACATTATTGAACAAACTATTCGACAAAAATTGCCCAAGGGGTTTCAGCGCAGTGAGTTTCTGCTGGAACACGGCGCAATCGATATGATCATCCACCGCAATGAAATGCGCGACACGATAACGCGGGTATTGGCCAAGCTGATGGGTTTACCGGAGTTGATAGCCGCATCCCCATCGGCGGAAGATGACACCGCAGAAACTTCAGCGACCCCAGAGAAAGCTGAAAACGCCGAACACAGTGAGCAGGCAGTAGAGGAAGTTGCCAGCGATGCCGAGGTGCAGCCCGGTGAAGAGCAAGCTGCCGCCGACGCTGATGATAAACACGACGGCGCAGAGGGTACCGACGATGCGGCGGAGAAACAAGAAGAAACGGCGGTAGAAAAACCAGCGCAGCACGCTTCCGAAAAACCCCGGCACCGGTCCAAGAAGTCCAGAAAAAAAGACGCCAAATAAGCGATGAGCGGACGCAGTCTGAGTCAGTGGCTCGATTATCTCGAAGCGCTGCACCCGCGCAAAATTGACCTCGGACTGGACCGCATCGGTGAAGTGGCCTCGCGCATGGGGCTGCGACCGCTGGCAGTGCCGGCAATTACCGTTGCTGGCACCAACGGCAAAGGCAGTGTCATTACCACGCTTGAAGCGCTTGCGGTCAATGCCGGCTTGCGCTGCGGCGTGTTTACCTCCCCCCATTTTCTGCGCTACAACGAACGCATTCGTGTTGCCGGTGTAGAAGCAGACGATGCGAGCATCTGCGCGGCCTTTGAGGCAATTGATACGGGTCGTGGCGACATATCTCTAAGTTATTTTGAATTCTCTTTTTTGGCGGCACTGTGGATTTTTAAGCGCGATCAGGTCGAGGCCGTGTTTTTAGAGGTCGGTCTGGGTGGTCGCCTGGATGCGGTTAACTGTGTGGATGCCGACGTGGCAGTGATTACCAGTATAGCCCTGGATCACCAGCATATGCTGGGGGATACCCGCGAGCAGATCGCCATAGAAAAAGCGGGTATCGCCAGGGCCGGCAGGCCGGTGGTGCTGGCCGAGCCCGATCCGCCTGCCAGTTTACAGCAGCATCTTGACGCGTTGGGGGTTGCACTGTTCAGGGTGAATCGGGATTTTGCTGAGGACAGCCGTGGAGGCTATTATCTGAATCGACAGGGCAGGGTAGAACTGCCCGAGCGCAAGCCGATTTCCGGCGTATTGCCAGTCAATGTCGCCGCTGCCTTACAGGCTTTTGCGCTCGCAGATTTTACCCTGCCAGAGGAGATCGACGGTGATGTATTGCTACCTGAGGGCATCACCGGACGGCGTCAGCATTGTGTGAGCGCAGGTAAGGCGGTGTTGCTGGATGTGGCGCACAATGAGGCAGCGGCGCGCGCCCTGGCGGCGTATTTGGCGGCCAATCCCGTGGCGGAAAACACTATTGTTTTATTTAATGCCATGTCAGACAAGGACATCCGTGGTATGATTCGCGCGATGAGTGCCCAGGTGGATGTCTGGTGGCTGACAGCCTTACCTGATACCCCGCGTGCGGCTGCGCCCGAGCAGGTGTTGGAGCTGTTACACAGTGAGGGCATTCGCGCCGCACATCTGGCGGATCACCCCGCCAAGGCTTTCGCCTGCGCTCGCGAAACAGTGACCGAAGCTGACCGCCTGGTGGTCTTTGGTTCTTTTTTTATGGTAGCGCCGGTGCTGCCTCTGCTAAGTGATAGCGACTAACAAACGAGTGAAAGACCTGATTAAACAGCGATTGGTAGGCGCCCTGATTCTGCTCGCTCTGGGTGTGGTATTCTGGCCAATCATCTTTACCCCACCAACAGGGCCGGATGCAGTGGAAAGGGTGGCTGTGCCCGCAGAGCCTGTGATGGATACCAAAATACTGCCGCGCCCCAATGCCGCTGGTTTACGCGTACCCAAAGCGGTGCTGCAGCCAGAGGATATCCTGAGCGAGGAAGAGCTGGCGCTGTTGGCTGCTGACGATGTCGCTGCATCCAAGCCCGTTAAATCGACGACACCCAAGCCCGTTAAATCCACGGTACCCAAGCCTGTTAAAGCAAAGCTGCATAAACCAAAAACTGAGCGCCCCGTGCGCGAGCGCGCGCCCACAAAACCGGAGACGGATGCGCAGGGTTTGCCCCTTGCCTGGATGTTACAAGTCGTCAGCGTAAGCGACGCGAAAAAAGCCAAGGCGCTGCGCGGCGAACTTCTGGGTATGGGGCACAAGGCCTATATCAAGCAGGTTCCTGTCGATGGCAAGACCCTGTACCGCATTTATATTGGCCCCAAATTTGAAAAGGCCGCATTGCAGCGCTTGAAGCCTGAAATCGATGCGCGTTTTGGGGTGAACTCTCTTGTTAAACGTTATTTGCCCTGAGGTGGTATGGACGCGCTGCACTGGCTTGACTGGGTAATTATTGGCGTTGTGGCGCTGTCGATGTTGGCGAGCCTGTGGCGTGGCTTTGTCAAAGAGGCGCTGTCCCTGGCGGCTTGGGTGCTGGCTTTTATGGCGGCGACGGCGTTTTCCGATGCAGTGGCACTCAATTTACAAGGGGTTATCAGCAATGATACGGCGCGGCTGGTCGCGGGCTGGATTTTAGTGTTTATTGCCGCGTTGGTTCTGGTGACCCTGGTCAATGGCGCGATCGGCAAGCTGGTACGCGCCGCTGGTTTAAGTGGTATCGACAGGCTGCTCGGCATGGCGTTTGGTTTTACCCGCGGCCTTGTCGTGGTGCTGGCCATCTTATACGTGCTGCAGGCGCTTGTGCCCGTGCAGCAGCAATCATTTATGCAGGGGTCGCTGCTGGTGCCTCAGCTCAATTCAGTGCTGGCGTGGATAGACGCCAATATTGCGGATTTGCCGGCTATTCAATTGCCAGAGCAAATTGGTTTAGGACAACTTAATTCTACTCAATCGTAGGGGTTTAGCATGTGTGGACTGGTTGGTGTAGTGGGGCATGACAGTGTTGCTCCAGAGATTTATGACGCCCTGACGGTGTTGCAGCACCGCGGGCAGGATGCGGCGGGCATCGCCGTTGCCGAGGGCCCTCACTATCGCCAGAGCAAGGGCGAAGGACTGGTCAAGGATGTATTCAAGATGGCAAACATGCGCTATCTCGAAGGGCGTGTTGGTATCGGTCATGTGCGCTACCCCACCGCTGGCAGTTCGGGTCCGGCAATGGCGCAGCCATTTTATGTGAATTCGCCCTACGGTATTGCCCTGGCCCACAACGGCAATCTCACCAATGCCGAAGCGCTGGGACGGGAGATGTTTGAAGACGATTTACGCCATCTCAACACCGATTCAGACTCGGAAGTGATGCTGAATGTATTTGCGCACGAGTTGCAGATTTTAGGCAAGCTCGTGCCCACTGCCAATGAAATTTTTCGCGCCGTGGGCGGCGTGCACAGACGTTGTCGCGGCGGCTATGCGGCCATTGCGCTGCTGGTGAATTACGGCATCGTCGGCTTTCGCGATCCGCTGGGTATTCGTCCACTGGTGATCGGCAGGCGCGAAGTGAACGGTAAGGTCGATCATATGCTGGCATCGGAAAGCGTCGCTTTGGATGTGCTGGGTTTTACCTGCATAGGTGATGTGGCTCCCGGTGAGGCGGTGTATATCGACCCCGAGGGAAATGTGCAGCGCCGCCAGTGTGCCCGGGAGTCCAGGCTTACGCCCTGTATTTTTGAGCATGTCTACTTTGCCCGCCCCGACTCCTTAATGGATGGCATTTCCGTGTATAAAACCCGCTTGCGTCAGGGTGAGACCCTGGCGGCCAAGGTGCTGCGCGAGCGCCCCGATCACGATATCGATGTGGTGATTCCCGTGCCCGACACCAGCCGTATTGCGGCGCAGTCCATGGCTTACAACCTCGGTATTAAATTTCGTGAAGGGCTGATGAAAAATCGCTACATCGGTCGCACGTTTATCATGCCGGGGCAAAAGCAGCGCAAAAAATCGGTGCGCCAGAAGCTAAATCCCGTGCCGCTTGAAATTGAAGGCAAAAATGTGATGTTGGTGGATGATTCCATCGTGCGCGGTACCACCAGCCGCAAAATTGTCGAGCTGGTGCGCGAGGCCGGGGCAAAAAGTGTGTATTTCGCCTCCGCCGCGCCCCCCATTCGCTATCCTAACGTCTACGGCATTGATATGCCCTCGGCAAAAGAGCTGATCGCCCATGATCGCAGTGTGGAAGAGGTGTGTGAGTTGATCGGTGCGGATTGGCTGGTCTATCAGGACTTGGAGGATTTGATCGAGTGTTCCAAAGAGGGAAATCCCAAAGTAGACGGTTTTGAATGCTCTGTGTTTGACGGGCAATACGCCACCGGCGATGTCAATCAGCAGTATCTGGAAAACCTCGATAAGCAGCGCAACGATGCCGCTCGGCAAAGTCACTTGCAAGAGGTAGGAGTGGTATGAATGATGCCAAACACCCGGGTTTTAGTTCTGATACATTAGCTATCCGGGTCGGTCAGCAACGCTCCGCCGAAGGCGAGCACAGTGAGGCGATGTTTTTAACCTCCAGTTATGTGTTTGACAACGCCGCCCAGGCGGCGGCGCGCTTCGCCGGTGACGAGGCGGGCAATGTGTATTCGCGCTACACCAATCCCACCGTGCGGTCTTTTGAACAACGCCTGGCTGCGCTTGAAAACGCGGAGGCGGCGGTGGGCACCGCGTCCGGGATGTCCGCTATTTTGAGCGTGTGTCTGGCGCATTTACAGGCGGGCGATCATGTGGTGTGTTCCAGCAATGTGTTTGGCACCACGGCTGCGCTGTTCGAAAACTATCTGAGTCGCTTTGGGGTCAGTGTGAGTTTCGAAGCACTGCTGGACAAGCCTGCCTGGCAGGCGGCGATACGCCCCAATACCCGTTTGTTGTTCTTAGAGACGCCGTCTAACCCGCTTTGTGAAGTTGCCAACCTCAACTGGTTTTCCGATCTCGCTAAATCTTGCGGTGCCCTGTTAGCGGTGGACAATTGTTTTTGCACGCCTGCGCTGCAACAACCGCTAAACCTGGGCGCTGATATCGTGTTGCACTCGGCCACCAAATACTTAGATGGGCAGGGGCGTTGTGTGGGCGGCGCGGTCGTCGGTTCGAAGGAACTCATCGAGCCCGTGCTGGGTTTTATGCGCACCTGCGGTCCCACCATGAGTGCGTTTAATGCCTGGGTGTTTCTGAAAGGTCTGGAGACGCTGCGTCTTAGAATGGACGCCCACAGCCGCTCAGCACTTGAGCTTGCCAGGCGCCTGGATGCGCATCCCAGGGTAGAGCGGGTGTTTTACGCCGGCCTGGCCGATCATCCAGGCCATGAATTGGCCGCCAGGCAGCAGCGTGCTTTTGGCGGTGTCTTATCGTTTCGGGTAGAGGGCGGCAGGACGGAGGCCTGGCGTGTGCTCGATGCGGTGCAGATGTTGTCACTGACGGCCAACCTGGGTGACGTCAAGACCACCGTCGTACATCCCGCTTCAACCACTCACAGCCGCTTATCCCAGGAGCAGCGCGATGCCTGCGGTATCAGCGAAAACCTTATTCGCATTGCCGTCGGGCTTGAGGATATCGACGATATCTATGCGGATGTGTGTCGGGGCTTGTAGCGCAAGCGGATAAAATGGCGCCCCCGAGACGATTTGAACGTCCGACCCTTCGCTTCATACCACTATGACTTTCGTCACCGGCGCGCTGTGTGCGCCGTTTGTGGTCTGGACTTTCTCTTCACCCTGGCGTTGTCAATCACGCGGTAGGTGCTACCCGTCAAGTCTCTGCACGTTCTGCACCGTAGTGGTGCAGCTTCGCTCAGGATCACCAGTCGCTTGCACACAAGCGTTTGAGGCTTCCCTGAATTTGAGTAGATTCACGCGCGTCGTTTCCGGCGTGGTGCCCAATTTTTAGGAGGCGAATGCTCTATCCAGCTGAGCTACGGGGGCGTGCGCGCAAGTATAGCAGTTGAGACAGTTTTGCTCTAGGATACGGTTATAGTTTTCCACGGATGGTCGTTCCCATGGCAACAAAAAAGAACAAGACAAGTGACGAGCAGTCATTGATCAGCACTTTGATGCAGATAACCGGGCAGGTGGCGGGCAGCACGCTGGATCTGGCGCGCACCACGGCCACCATGACGGCCATGTTTGGCGAGTCCTGGCTGCGTTCTGCGCTGATGAAAAATATGGAGCCGGAGCGCCTGGAGGCCATGGCGGATGCGGGCAAGTTTCTGCGCGATGCGCGCCAGACCGCGGGCATGTCTGTGGCCGAACTGAACGATGCCCTGGGCTTGTCCGATGGCAAGTTGTTGCGGGATGTGGAGAGCGGTGAGCGTATTATGCCCCTGGAGATGATGCTTCGCGTGGCCTCGCTTATCGCCCGTCACGACCCGATTCCCTTCCTGATTAAATTTATGCGCACCTACAATCCTGCGCTTGGCAAGACCCTGGAACAGTGGGGTATTTTAACATTGCCAAAATATTACGAACGCGAGCGCCGGTTTATCAACCTGTACCGCCAGCACGATCAGTTGCGTCAACTGTCTGATGCGGAATTTGAGCGCTTCTTGTCTTATATGGACAGTGCCGGTACGCTGGTACTTGACATGATGGCCAGCGAGCGGGAAGCGGCCCGCGCAGGGGTTCAACAGTCGCCGACCCAGGCGACGGCGAAACCTAAACGCAAGGCCGCCAGAAAAAAAACAACGCCGCGAAAGGCCACCGCCAAACCCAAGGCCAAGCGTAGCAGCACAAAAACCAATTAATTATTCCGAGGATTATAATCACATGGCATCCCTTGAAAAACTGCTGGCGCGCATCGAAGATGCACCGGACGGGCCACAAATTACCGCGATTTTTGATTTTGATGGCACCTTGATTGCCGGTTTTTCAGCCACTGTGTTTCTGCGCGAACAGTTGCGTCGCGGCGATCTGTCGCCCCGTGATTTTGTCGCCGTCGCCGCGGCAATGACGAATTTCGGGCTGGGTAATATTGGCTTTTCCGCATTGATGGTGGTGACCGCACAGTTTATGCGCGGCATTGCCGAAGACGACTATCAAGCCTTGGGACAGCAGCTTTACGAAGAGCACATCGCCCGTTTGATTTATCCAGAGTCCCGCGCTTTGGTTGAGGCGCACCAGCGCAAAGGTCACACCGTGGCGGTGATTTCTTCGGCTACGCCCTATCAGGTGGAGCCTGCGGCCAGGGATATGGGCGTCGACCATGTGCTGTGTACCAAGCTGGAAGTGGAAGAGGGTAAGTTCACCGGCTCGGTGATACACCCCACCTGTTTTGGTGAGGGCAAAGTTACCGCGGCGCTTGAGCTAAATGATAAAGTCGGTGCAGATATAGAAGACAGTTTCTTTTATACGGACAGCACCGATGACCTGCAATTACTTGCCCGCGTCGGCAAGCCCTGCGCGCTTAATCCATCGAATAAACTGTTGCGCTTTGCCCGCAAACAAAAATGGCCGACAGCGCACTTCGGCAGTCGCGGACGCCCTACGGTGATGCAGTTTATTCGCAGTGTGACCGCCACAGGTTCCCTGGTAACCTCTTTTCTCGCGGGGCTGCCCATCTCGGCCTTAACCGGTTCGCGCCGTGATGCCAATAATTTTTCATTGTCTTTATTCGCTGATACGGCAAGCGCTTTGGTGGGTCTGCGCCTTAACGTCACCGGTGAAGAAAACCTGTGGAAAAGCCGTCCCGCCGTGTTTATTTTTAATCACCAGAGCAAGGCGGATGTGATTATTATGGCCAGCCTGCTGCGGCGCGATATAGCCGGTGTGGGTAAAAGAGAAATTCGCGATATGCCCATTTTAGGGCGGGTGATGGAAGCCAGCGGTGTGGTGTTGATCGACCGCAAAAATACCGCCAATGCGATTGAAGCGATGCGCCCATTGGTGGATGTCATACAAAAAGACGGCAGATCGGTGGTGCTGGCACCAGAGGGTACGCGCTCGGTGACGCCGAAACTCAACCCCTTTAAAAAGGGTGCTTTTCATTTGGCCATGCAGGCGGGTGTGCCTATTGTGCCCGTTGTGATTCGCAATGCCGGTGATGTTGCGCCCAAGGGCGATTTCGTATTTCGCCCCGCAACTGTGGATGTCACCGTACTTGAGCCGGTTGATACTTCTGACTGGAGCATAAGACATATTAACAAACACGTTGCCGATGTGCGGCAGATGTTTTTGGATGTATTAGGGCAGGACGATACCGAGCTTGAACACGAGCCGCCAGTGAAAACGGCGGCCAAGCGCAAGCGCAAAGTACCCGCGCGGGCAAAGGCGACAGCTAAGACAGCGGCGAGCAAAGCCCTTGCGAAAAAAGCTCGCACTAAAAAAGCGGCAGCGAAAAAAACGCCTGTGCGCAAAGCCCAGGCTAAGAAAAAGCCCGCGGCTAAAAAGAAGCCAGCACCCAAAAAGACAGCCGCCGTGAAAAAGGCATCGGTAGCAAAAAAAGCGCCGCTGAGAGCTAAACGCAAAACAGCTGCGGTCAGACCTAAGGCCATACCGAAAAATACCAGTTAATATTGACTGGATATTGATAAAGCCATTTAAGCAATAACAAGACGGATGGAGCCATAAGAAAACTAATGAAAATACCAGACCATAATACGACATCACCCTGGCCGGAATCAGTTTCCGGACTTGTGTTTTTTTTGTTGGATTGCGCCAATGATTTTGAGTTTGAGTTGCTCTATCATTGGATCGGGCAAGCACGTCCTGACCCCTTACCCGACTATCGGTGTTTACGGGTGCGCTTAAACAATGATCGCCATATCGAAAACTCCGTCGAGGTGATCAAAAGCTGTCTGGATTATGGCGATGATGCAGTGCTGGTACCGCTGCGGGTGATGTGGCGTCAATCCGCGCAAGCGCTCAACTCCGGCCCGCGCCTGCGCGATTTAATCCTGGGTGATCCGCGCAGGCCATCGGTATGGCGCGCTAAACGGATTCTGGCGAAGCAGCCGGAGCGGGTTCTGCTCAACGCAGGTGCCGAGGCGACGCTTGGAACCTTGCGTCGCTGGTATCAGGAAAATCACGCCACTGATCAAGGCGACCCCGTGGACGGCATGGCGAAGTTCGTCGCCCGCCAGGCCACCGTGGCCCTGGAAATTGTCGAGCGCCATGTACGAGGCAGTCGCTATAAAGTGCCGCGTTATGTGGCGGAAACTCTGCGTTCTCGGCGCAGCTTTATCGACGATTTAGATAAACTGGCAGTACAGCAAAAGACCTCCCGCGAAGCCTTGTTGGACGAAGCGGGCACCTATATGAAAGAAATGGTAACGCGCCCGACGATGTTCTGGCTGGATGTTTATGCCCGCTTCAACAATAGCGTGTTGGGGCTGAGTTACCAAAAAGAAGTGGAAGTTAACGCGGAAGACTTAGCGAAAATGCGCGACTGGGTGCGCGACAATCCCGCCCTGCTGCTGTGGACCCACAAAACCTATCTCGACGGTGTGGTCGTGCCCAAGCTGATGTACGAAAATGACTTCCCGATGCCGCATATGTTTGGCGGGGCGAATTTAAGTTTCGCCGGTTTGGCATTTTTGCTGCGCCGCGCCGGTGGTATTTTTATTCGCCGCAGCTTTCAGGACAACCCGGTCTACAAACTCACCATGCGCCATTACATCAGCTTGTTAATGGAAAAGCGTTTTCCTCTGAGCTGGTCGTTTGAGGGCACGCGTTCGCGCATCGGTAAATTGATGCCGCCCAAGTACGGTTTATTGAAATACGTGCTGGAGGCTTGCCACGCCTCGGATGCCCGCAATATCCATATTATCCCGCTATCCATCAGTTACGATTTGATTCGCGATGTGGAGGAATATGCCCAGGAACAGGTGGGTAGGGTGAAAAAACCCGAGTCCCTGAGCTGGTTTGTGGGCTACTTGCGTTCCCTGGCAAAGCCCATGGGTAAGGCCTATATGAATATCGGTGAGCCGGTGATACTGGAGCAGGCTCCAGACCCTGACGACAAGCTCGCCTTATCTAAAATTGCCTTTGAGGTCGCAGTCGCTGCTAACAAGGCAACACCGGTCACTTATACCTCGCTGGTGACACTGTGTTTGCTGGGCGCGGCGCCAGTAGCGCTGACCGAGAGCGAACTCGATCGCGAATCCGATTTGTTTTTGGATTATGCGAGAGCGCGCAACTTCCCCTTGTCGCCGGACTTTGAGCGCGATCGCGCTGCGGGTATCGAGCAGTTGGTGGGGCTGATGATCCGCGAGGGTATGCTGACCCGGTACGAGGGCGGTTCGGAAACCGTCTACGCCATCGCACCGGAGCAAGCACCGGTGGCGAGTTATTACCGCAATACCATTATCCACTTTTTTGTGAACAAGGCGCTGATCGAGCTGGCCTTGCTCAGTGTGATCGAAGCCTGCAGCGATGACCCGGTGCAGTGTTTTTGGGATGCTATCGACGTACTGCGCGACTTGTTTAAATTTGAATTTTTCTATCCGCCCAGCGATGTTTTTCGGGACGAAATTCGCGCGGAACTCGCGCGTTACGATAACGATTGGGAACAGCGGCTACGCGCTGGTAAACAAAGCACGCAGAGCTTTTTAGCAGGTATGGAGCCGCTGCTGGCACACATTGCGTTGCTGACCTTTGTGGAAGCCTATTATGTGGCTGCGGATTACTTGGCGGGACTGCCAGCTGAGGACTCCCTGAGTCAAAAGACCTGTATTGACGAGGGCTTGAAGCGCGCACGACAGGCCTATTTACAACGCCGGATCAGCTCCGAGGCCTCTATTGGCAAACTGTTGCTGAGTAACGCCTGGTCGTTGTTCAATCACCGAGGCTTAACCGAGGGCGGCGATGCGCTGCGGCAACAGCAAAGGGTGGAACAGGCTCAGCAGTTTCGCCAGTTGCTGCTGCAGTTAGAGGAAATTCGTTCGCTGGCGGTTATCAATCGCTCCAGGCGCGGCGAGGCACTGGAATTGACATCAATAAGCAACAACAAAAATGATGGAGGTACGGCATGAATACTTTACGAGTGGGACTATTGGGCGGCGGCTCCTGGGGAACGACTGTGGCGGCTTTGCTGACGCGCAACGCGCCTGTTACGCTGTGGGCGAGATCGAAAAAGACGGTGGAAGAAATCAATACCCACCACACGAATGAAAAATACCTGCCCGGTGCGACCCTGCCCAAAGCCCTCAAAGCGACCCACGATTTAGAGGCGGCGGTGCGCGATGCGGATGTGATCGTTATGGGTATTCCGTCGCAAAGTTTTCGCTCGGTGCTTGAAGGCGTGCGCGAGCACCTTCGCCCCTGGGTACCCGTGATCAGCCTCACCAAGGGTTTGGAGCTTGACACCGGTAAGCGCATGACAGAAATTATCAATGAGATTTTACCCGGTCATCCCGTTGGCGTGCTTACCGGGCCCAATTTGGCGAGGGAAATTATGGCGGGGCAAGCAGCCGCCAGTGTGCTGGCAATGGGCGATAAAATTGTCCAGCAGGAGTTGCAGCGCCTGTTTCGCTCGGGGCTGTTTCGGGTGTATACCAACGACGATGTGGTGGGCTGCGAACTCGGTGGTGTGCTTAAAAACATTATCGCCATCGCTGTGGGCATGGGCGATGGCATGGGCGCGGGTGATAACACCCGCGCCGCCTTAATTACCCGCGGGCTCGCTGAGGTGACGCGCCTCGGCGTGGCGCTGGGTGGTCGCCCCGAGACTTTTGCAGGTCTTGCGGGCATGGGTGATATGATTGCCACCTGTACCAGCCCCCAAAGTCGTAACCGCCATGTGGGTGTGGAGCTGGGCAAAGGTCGTAAGATGCAGGAGATCATCGACGACATGGTTATGGTGGCCGAGGGTGTCAAAAGTGCCCCGGCGGTGTTGGCACTGGCGCACCAATATCAAGTGGCAATGCCTATCGCCGAGGACGTGTATAAAGTTATTCAGGGAGAGTCCGATGCGGGTCTTGCCTATCGTGGTTTGTTGAGAGTAAGCCCCGGTGCCGAGCACGAACCGGGTTGATTGCGGGAATAGAGTGATGATTGAAGCAACATTTGGAACGAACAGTGGCGAGCTGTATTGCCGTCGTGTTGAAGCCCAGGGGAGTGTCCGTGCGGTAGTGATGATTGTGCACGGTTTGGGTGAACACTGTGCGCGCTATGACCGGCTGGCCAATTACTTGAGCGAACGCGGCCTGCACGTCTGCGCCTTTGATCTGCCAGGGCACGGTCGCTCTCCGGGGCCACGGGTTTTTGTGTCGTCCTTTGAAGAGTATGTGGATGTCGCCTTGGCCTATCGCAAGCAGGTCGGGCAGTGGTATCCCGGCCTGCCCGTGTTTTTGCTGGGTCACTCCATGGGGGGCTTGATCAGCACACTGGTGTTGATTCGCGAGCAGTCCCACTTTACCGGCGGTATGTTGTCCGGGCCCGCTATTGTGCCGGCGATTGAGATCAGCAGCATCCAGCAGCACCTCATCCGGTTTTTTTCGCGCTTTTTACCGCGTATGGGGGCGATAGCACTGGACCCTGAGGGTGTGAGTCGCAATCCAGCGGTGGTGGCGGAATACGTCAATGATCCTCTGGTGCACCACGGTAAAGTCAGTTCCCGCCTGGTCTCTGAGTTGTTCGACAATATGGCTGTTGCACGCGAACAGGCGGCCGCGATTGAGCTGCCCATGTTGATACTGCACGGTGGCGACGACCCAATGACGGCGCCAGAGGGATCTCAGTTTCTCAACGACACCATAAGTTCTAAGGATAAAACGCTGCGTATCTATAAAGGTCTTTTTCACGAAGTTTTTAGTGAAGATCAGGCACTTGATATATATGCTGAGGTCTATCAATGGTTGGATCAGCATTTAGATGCGGAGTGATAGATGTTCAAGCTTTCCAGGTGGCTGCTTGCGGCGGCGCTGTGGGTAGGTGCGGCGGGCGCGCAGGCCACCGCCATTCTCGCTGATGAAGGGCCAGACAATGACGCTCGCAAACAGTATGGCGCTGCGATACAGGCCATACGCGATGGCCGTTTTGACGATGCCAGGCAGTTATCAAAGTCTCTGACCCATTATCCTTTAGCACTGTACCTGGAGTACTACCGGCTTACCGCGCAAATTGGCAAGGTGAGCGATGCTACCGCGAACGACTTTATAGCGCGCGCCAAAGGTACGCCACTGGCCTCGCGTTTTCGGACGCTGTACCTCCGGCAATTGGGCCAGGAACAACGCTGGCGTCGTTTTTTAAGCCTGCAAAAACGCGCGCCAAAGAGCACGGATCTGCAGTGCTATTTCTACCGCGCCAAGCTGGCTCAGGGCAGCAAGCCCCTGGCCTGGACGGGCGCGCGCAAGCTCTGGCTGTACGGTAAATCCCGCCCAGATGCCTGTGATCCTCTGTTTGCACGCTGGCAAAAAGCCGGACGCTTAAGTGATGACTTGATCTGGCAGCGGGCACTGCTGGCCTTTGACGCGCGCCAGACTGCTCTGCTCAAGTACCTTTCCGGGCTTGGCAGCACGTCCTTGAAATCGCGCACGAAACTGTTGCTGGAAGTATACAACACGCCCGAAAAACTACTGGCAATCACCTGGTCGCGCCACAGCGCCTACGCCAAAGACATCGTTGCCCACGGTTTAAAGCGTCTGGCGGTGGCAAAGCCGCAAAAAGCGGTTGCACAGTATCGAACAATGGCGGCGCGCATGGGTTTGTCGAAAAGCGAACGGCGCGCGGTAATGGCGACCCTGGCCAGCCGTATTATCAGTCGGGAATTGCAGGATGCAACACCGTGGCTGGATAATGCCGCTCTGCCGACGCTCAACAACAATGCCTTGACCACGCGCCGTCTGCGCTGGCAGTTAGCCGAGCAGGACTGGTCGGGTTTTGAGCGCGTACTTCGGCACTTGAGTGCGGCCGAGGCGAATAAAAGCCGCTGGCGCTATTGGCGCGCGGTGTTGGCCGATAAAAAAGGTGATAGCGAGGCTGCCAATAAAGCCTTTTTTGAGCTTGCTAAAGAGCGGGGCTACTACGCATTCTTAGCGGCGGAAGCGCTGGGGCAGCCCTACGAACTCAACGACAAGCCGCCAGTAGTTCAGGCGGATGTGGATTTACAGGCGCAGGAGGCAGCGCTGGTGCGCGTTGCGGAATTGTTGTACCACAATGATTCTTCTTTCGCGCTGATCGAATGGCAGCGCCTGCTGGCCAATGCGGACAAGCCCACGCAAAAAGCCCTGGCACAGCGCGCCCTGGACGAGGGTTGGTATCGCATGTCCATCGCTGCAGCCAATCGCGCAGGGGAGCACAACTGGCTGGCGGCGCGTTTCCCGCAACCTTTTGCGAAAACGTTCAAGCATCATGCCCAGCAGTGGAACGTGCCCTGGACGGAGCTGATGTCTATCGCCCGGCGCGAGAGTGCTTTTTTACCCCAGGCTCGCTCGCGTGTGGGCGCGCGGGGTCTAATGCAGTTGATGCCCGCCACCGGCAAGCAGGTCGCGCGCAAACTGGGGCGGCGTTACAGCGTATCCAAGTTGTACCAGGTCGATGAAAACATCACCCTGGGCAGTGCCTATTACAAAGAACTGTTAGACCGCTACAACGGCAACCGCGTACTCGCACTCGCCGCTTACAACGCAGGTATGCACCGCGTAGATCGCTGGCATAAAAAAGATCAGGCGAAGTTACCGGTAAGCCTGTGGGTGGATACCATACCCTTCAAAGAAACCCGCGCCTATGTGCAGGCGGTGCTGGCCTACAACGTGGTATTTTCGCACCTCCAGGGCGGAACCGCGCCCCTGTTTACCCGGGGTGAGAGTGCGGCGGTGTATTAAGTGGCGGGTATTGTTGTCAGCGTTGTCCGCTGAACCGGGTGTCCATCATTGGTGGGCAGGATCGTATATTATAACCAATCTTCTATTGTCAAACTTTGTATTCTCTTAAATTCTTTCGTGTTATGGGTAACTAATGTTGAATTAGAGCTGAGAGCGATACCAGCAATAAGAGTATCATATGCTCCAATTGGTGCACCAATTTTTTCCAATTGTGCTCGAATTGAAGCTGCAACTTTAGCCTCTTTTGAAGTAAAGGAAAAAACTTCAATATATGAAAGGAATGAATTGAGTTGTTGTTT
>PDWI01000732.1_pt1 | contig 53100 bp, 46 predicted proteins | sample 1430891 | NCBI WGS metagenome assembly PDWI01 (sample SAMN01162508, study PRJNA174530) | Oral metagenome, whole genome shotgun sequencing project. | biome: Marine environment; feature: Marine mammal; material: Swab sample of the gingival sulcus; isolation source: swab sample of gingival sulcus... | reverse complement strand
GAAAAGCGAAGGTAAACTGGACGTGGATGTCTACAATGATCCCGACGCCGGTCTTATGCACGATGAGGACCTGGATATCGACGATGCGGTTAAAAAAGAGATGGGGGAGGCTGTTGGAGAGGTACACACAAAATCATGATACAACCACAATCGAACCAGGGGGTATTTACCATGCGGAGAAAACAGATGATATTTCGATGGATTGTAGTGATGGCTGGCGTACTGACTTGCAGCCTGGTCACACAACCACTCTATGCGCAGCAGTCAACCGGAGTGGTTATCGACGATAAGGTAACAAAATCTCCATCGACACTGGAGGCGGTGACCCATCGTGGCAGTTTGCGAGTGGCTGTCAATCCGGACTTTGCACCCTTCTCCTATAAGAATGAAGCCGGCAAACGCGTCGGTATCGATATCGATATGGCCACAAGGCTCGCCAATGCACTGGGAGTAAAACCCGAGATCATCGTACCCGAATCTTTCGGTGAGCTGATCCCGATGTTGCAGAGTGGTCGCGTCGATGCTGTTATGGCTAATATGAGCATCACTTTCGAGCGTGCCAAATCGGTAAACTTTACCGACCCCTATGTTGACACGGGTATCTCGATACTCAGCAATATCGCGGGGTTGTCAAGACTTGGCATTTTTCATCCAAAATCGTCACAGACCTTTCTCGAGGAGGTTAATGCCAAAGCGCTTGGCAATCGGCTTACGATTGCTGTAACCGAAGGCAAGGCACCGCAGCAGATGGCCACAGAGCTGTTTCCACAAGCCACAATCATGGGGTATCCGAGCAATGCAGAAGCCGCTGAAGCCACGCTAAAGGGCGATGCCCACCTTATGCTTCACGATGAAATATTTCTGAAAGTCTGGTTGCATGACAACGCCCAACGTGCCGGTATCCGCCTGCGAGTCATTGATCCGCCGGTAAAACCGGATGTGTATGGTATTGCAGTCAAAAAAGGCGACTGGGAATGGCTGCAATTGCTCAACGTGTTCGTGCGTGATTTACGCAGAAATCACGAAATCGTCAAGTCGCTGGCGAGCTACCTGCCCGGTTTTGACAAGCGTATCCTGTCAGAAAAAGCCGTGTTGCGATTCGACGCTCAAGAGATGGACGACTGATTGAGGCCGTTGCGGTAATCTCTCTTCAATGACGGGCCTCCGCCCTGGCCGGGCGCGGGTCCGTTTTTTTCTCCAGCTGACCATCTAAATTGTGGCCAGCCAGGGTTTGTGCTTTGCCCGGCAAAGCTGGCAACCCCGGTGATCTGAAAGAAGGTCACGTACTTGCCTCAGCGTTATCTAAAATAATATTCAGTTATCAAAAAAAATATTCAATTATCAAAAAAGATAGTTATGCCTCGTTCCGGGTAGGAAGGTGGTACGGTTGTTTGTGCTTTATTGATAATAAAGTTTTTGAAAAACAATAAGTAATGAGTTTTTTTGTGCTCTCTGAAAAGTTGGCACTGTTTTCGCTTTCTTAGTGATCAGTAAGAAAGCAAGATAATGAAAACGGCAAGTAAAAGGAATAAAGCAGTAATGACCGAGCAATCCTATGAAATCATGCAAGATGGTGGTGTACCCATCAAGTCCTGGACGAAGGGAGTACCTTTTGAGCCTGAGGCGAAACAACAGTTAAGGAATATTTCACGCATGCCCTTTATTCATAAATGGGTGGCGGCGATGCCGGATGTGCATCTGGGCAAGGGGGCAACCATAGGCAGTGTTGTACCCACCCTGGGCGCGGTGATTCCGGCAGCGGTCGGTGTGGATATTGGTTGTGGCATGATGGCGGTACGAACCAGTCTGAAAGCCGGCCAACTGCCGGATTGCCTGGCGCGTGTGCGTGGTGCCATAGAGCGTGATGTGCCCCATGGCCGTACCGGTGGTCGCCTTGGGAGAAAGCGCGACAAGGGTTCCTGGGCGAATCTGCCCGATGATGTTCTGGCTGCATGGGTGCCACTGGCTGACCGGTTTGATGTGTTGCAGAGAAAACATGGCGTGTTGAAAAACACCAATAATATCAATCATCTGGGAACACTGGGGACAGGTAATCACTTTATTGAAATGTGTCTGGATGAGCATGACAGTGTGTGGTTGATGCTGCATAGCGGGTCTCGTGGTGTCGGTAATAGAATTGGTTCTTACTTTATTGAACTGGCAAAAAAGGATATGGAGCGTTGGTATATTCATCTGCCTGATTCGGATCTGGCTTATCTGCCGGAGGGCACCAGACACTTTGATGATTATGTGGAGGCGGTTGAGTGGGCGCAGAATTTTGCCCGTATCAATCGTGAAGTGATGATGACCCGGGTGATCCGGGCGGTGAAGCATGCACTGGGAATGGAGTTTGACGCACGTATGGAAGCGGTGAACTGCCATCATAACTATATTTCCCGTGAGCACCACTATGGAAAAAATGTACTGATCACCCGCAAAGGTGCGGTGCGCGCTCGTGCGGGTGATATGGGAATTATTCCTGGCAGCATGGGAGCGCGTTCGTTTATCGTGCGAGGTCTGGGTAACGAGGAAAGCTTTTGCAGTTGCAGCCACGGTGCGGGTAGGGTGATGTCCCGGGCCAAAGCGAAAAAACTGGTTTCTCTCGAAGAACACCGTTTGGCTACCGCTGGTGTAGAGTGTCGAAAAGACGAAAGCGTGATTGATGAAACACCCTCTGCGTACAAGCCAATAGAAAAGGTGATGGAAGCACAGAAAGACCTGGTTGAAGTGGTCTACACGCTGAAGCAAATTGTCTGCGTGAAAGGGTAAAAGCGAATCGGCACGGAAGATACAATTTCCCCGGTATAAGCCTCCGTGGGCAGTCTGTGCCGGAAGACGCTGTAAATACATCCCTGTAAGCTCGACTTTGGCATCCATGCCAAAGACGCTTCCGGCACAGACTGCCCACGGAGGCGTGACCAGATACATCAAAAAAGTCCAACAAAAAGTCCAACAAAAAAGCCCAACAAAAAAGGAAATCAAAGTGATTACAATCAATGGGTGTCAGGGTGAGGGAGGCGGGCAGATTTTCAGAACCGCCCTGACTCTGGCCATGTGTCTGGGGCGGCCGGTTCAAATTGACCATATCCGCGCCGGAAGAAACCGCCCGGGATTACTGCGACAACACCTGGCTTGCCTGCGAGCCGCACAACAAATCAGTGGTGCAACAGTAACGGGAGACGGGATTGGCTCGACAGAGGTGACCTTTGAACCTGGCAAGGTTAAACCGGGAGAATACCGGTTCGCCATTGGCTCTGCCGGTAGTACCACTCTGGTCTTTCAGACTGTTTTGATGCCATTGCTGTTGGCGGACGGGGTGAGTGAGTTGCATCTTGAAGGGGGGACGCACAATGGTATGGCTCCCAGCTTTGATTTTATTCAGCATTGTTTTTTACCTCTGCTCGCGAAAATGGGGTGCCGGGTAGAAGTTGCTCTTGAGCGTTATGGCTTTTATCCCGCGGGCGGGGGTGCCTGGCGTGCAAGGATTTATCCTGCCGGTAAAATCAAACCATTGAGCCTGATGGAGCGTGGCGAGATTGTTGACAGGCAAGCACAGGTGATTTCGGCTCGTATACCCGGCCATGTTGCCGAAAGGGAACTGGCGCATATTCAGAAAAAATGCTGTTGGCCTGATGCCTCCTTGAGCGAGAAGAAGGTCAACTCGGAAGGGCCGGGAAATATTGTTTCCTTAAGAATAAAATCGACAGAGCTGACCGAAGTAGTTGAATCAGTGGGAGAGCGTAATGTCACTGCCGAGCGGGTGGCAGGCAGAGCGGTCAGGGATCTGAGGCGCTACCTGGAGGCGGGCGTTCCGGTGGGCGAGCACCTGGCCGATCAACTTGTTTTGCCGATGGCGCTGGCTGGTGGCTGCTTTAAAACGTTGAAGCCCAGCCAGCATCTTCTGACCAATATTGAAGTTATTCAGGCGATAGCCGGTGTTACAACCACCCTCACCGAAGAAGGCGAGGACAGATGGAGGGTTGTTGTGAACAACGCGCTGGAAAACCTCTAAAATCCCCAAGAGCGTAAGCGGCCCCGTCCGTGAGAAATACCTGGTAACTCATTGGCTATTCCTGTTACGGCTACGAAGCCTGGTAATAGCAGTATCGGCGGGCTGAATTTTTAACCCTCAGCCTGCCCCGACTCCACATCCTGTACCAGCTTTTGCCACTGGCCGGACTCGGCCTGTCCCGGTTTGCGTTCTCCAAACAGGGTGGTGACGAGTACCTTGTCGCTGTTGTAGATTTCGATCGAGGTTACCATGCCATCGGAGGTCGGGCGTCGAACTGCCCAGACAGCGGCGATTCCTTCTGTGTTCAGGTGCAGATTGAAATCAGGGTCAAGCACGTTAAACCAGGGGCCGGTTCGCAGCAGCCGTTGAATGGGGCCGGTGTGAATCTGAACCAGCCCGCGATTGCCAACGAACACCATAATGGGCAGACTTCGTTGCTGAGCCATTTGCAGAACCTGTTCGGCGGTATCTGTGGCTAACTGTTTTGCGTAGTCTTCACCAACCAGTTCCAGTGCCTGGTATCGGTCTGTGCCCAGGCGCTTCAGCATGGCGCCGAAATGGTGAACATCCTTCAATGCCTGCCACTCTGCTCTTACCGCCTCCCGAGAGGGGAGTTCCCTGTTTTCTTCCTCGTCAACCGCCTCTGGTTCCACGGGCTGACTCTCAAAGTCAGGTTCCTGGTCAGTTGCAGTGAAAGACTGAATCAGATTGTCCCATGCGGCCTGATCAGTCTCTTCGGTTTGATAGATTTTGTGAAGGGCATTGCCTTCGGAGTCAAAAAACTGGATGCTGTTGCGGGTCTGTTTACCACTGCTGTCACTAACCGAGACGGCGTGGCACCAGCGGTTAAAGAATACCCGCAAATCAATCGCACCCAGGCAAATCCCCATAGCACCCTTGCCGGTCACCTTGAAGTTGGTATAGATACCATGTTTTTCATGCACGGCCTGATCGTTTCGGGTCAGTGCCATTACGGTGCCCGCAGCTTCCAGAGCCTGCAGTAATTCACCGTGTCTTTCGTCCAGGTGTGTGATGCTTGCGTCCAGCCCGGTTAACAGCAGCTCGTATTCGCTGACTCCCAGTGCCTCCGCAGCATTACGGATGCGCAGGTTGGGGGTAGAGGTTTTGAGCTCTATCCAGGCCTTTTTCAGTTCACTTCGGGATGCGGCATTCATAATATGCTTTCGCCTCTTATGCTTTTATGGGTACGGATTTTTTCCTGATGGATTCACCGGTTCAGGATATAGCGAATATTCGGATGGCCACTGACACCCGCATCCGAGTAATAATTGGTAATCTGTAACCGGTACTGATTGGCATCCGGGTTGGTTGAATCCGTGTCGATCAGGTAGACCCGGTAATTGGGCCATAATTTATGGCGACCTTCCAGGTCATATTCGTACCAGGGAAAATCCAGAAACACGCCTGCGCTCCTGTCCTGGGTGTAATGGGAGTCAAAGGATGTGCCAGCTGGTGAAAGGTGGCCCGAAGTGTAGACACTGGCTTCCTCCGTGGTAAACGGGCCGAATGCACCACCCTCTCCGCCGCCGGATACTCCGCCATTGGTCCAGATTGTCCACTCCCGCCCTTTTATTTCCAGCTTCATGTCCCAGGCTTCATTGGTGCAATCAACGGCAGTATTGGTATCAAAATCAAAACAGCTGCTGCCTCCCGTTGCCGGGATGGTGGTAGTGAACAGGCCGCTGCTGGCAAACTGGTCCGTATCTGCGCTCTGAATATCCAGGGCAAAACTGACGGTTAGTCCTGTCAGCCTGTCGTATTCGAGGGATTCAGTATGAAATCTGGCGTAGCTGTTACCCTCTCCCGAGCGGATCAGCCAGGAGTTATTCGGGTTCGCTGACAGGCTGTGGGTAGCCGGATTGTAGTAGTACCACCCCTGATCGATCAGATTACCCACCAAATCACCGGTTCCCTGAATCGCGGCGGCGGTTCTATCCTGCTGGTATACCAGGCTGGATGTGTCCACCTGTGCGAGAAGGTGCTCTTCTTCAGAGTCTTTGCTCGCATTTAAAAACACGTTTGCGACAGCGTGGTCTTCACTGTCGTAAAAATCACCCTGACCGGCAACCAGCGCGGCACTTACCTTGCCTGCCCCGGAGGCGCCACCATTGAGAATAATCTTGTCCCTGAGAAACCCGATATGCCAGCTCGTGTCAGATTTGGCCGCTTCGGCTGTCAGGTCAACGGTTTTCCCGGTATCAAGATTGAAGTAGGTGTAGTTCGAATAGGAGGAGGCGTCTACAATGACCTCGCTAAAGGGCCGGTTGTCACCGGCATGATCGGGTGTATCGCTACTGCTGCTGCCACCGCAACCTGATAAGGTCGTCAATGTGGCTGCTATCACCGCAGACAGGGTAATAGGCTTGGTTGTGGCTGAGTTGTATCGGGTTAATTTCATTTTTTTACTCATTAATATAATAGCGGGTGTTGATAGTAAGGGTGAATTCATGGCAAGTGTGAACGGAGCTAACGGGTTTCCGCTCCGGCGATGCGGATTCCGGCGTAAATGTAGCGACCTTCTTCCGGGCGGAGATCATGTTGCCTGCCAACAAGTTTCTGAGTGCCGGTCAGGTTGTCGATGCCTGCATAAAGTACGATGTCATCAGTCAGCCGGTAATTGGCTTTGATATCGAAAACACTGTACGCCGGGGAAGTCAGGGTGTTGTTCTGGTCATAATAGCTGCCACTCTGCCATTCTCCCGCAATGCCAAGTGTAATCGAACCATCAGCAGAACTCAGATCAATGCCCGCCTTTATCTGGTGCTTCGGCCTTTTGGCCAGGGTATTGCCGGTTTCTTCATCTTTGGCTCGCAGATAAGTGTAGCCGAAAGTGTATTTGATATCACCGTTGATGATCGGCGCCTGTTTTACCAGACTGACCGCTGAAAACTCCACTCCCCGGGTTGTCGCCCGATTGATATTGCTGTAGCGGTTGATCATCAGGCCTTGTTGTTGTGATGCCTGCTCATCGACGGTGGTTTCAATCAGGTTCTTCAACGAGTTATAAAACAGGTTGATATCCAGTTGGTAGCGATCCGGCATGGCCAGTGCCCAACCGAGCTGAAAACTGTTGGATGATTCGGGCTCCAGGTCCGGGTTGCCAAGCACCATATAACCCAGGTGGCTATGGTCAAAAACGTAATACCGCTCTTTCAGATCCGGTACACGATAGCCTCTGCCAATACCAAACCGGAGGTGCTGTTGAGCCAGGCTGTCTGTAATCAGCTCGTACCGCGCATTCAGCTTGGGCGCCAGATAACTGCCAAAGCCACTGTCATGCTGGTAGCGAAATCCGGGTAACAGCTCCAGCGACTCGGTTGCAAAGTAGTCATCCTGAAAGAAAAAAACCGTGTTGGAACGGTCGCTGCCCGGCTGAACTTCGGCTACACGCTTCGTTTGTCCGCTTGCATCAATTTTGGTCTGGTTCTGTTCCAGTGATTCTTCGTACCATTCGCTGCCAAAGGTAAAAATATGATTGTCCGAATAAAATCGGTTGTATTGCACTGAAATACGTTGCGATGCCAGCTCGGCGACTCTGGTCTGATCCTGCCAGGGTGTAGCTGCGGCGTCCTGCCAGGTCTGGTCATCAAAATCTTCATGGTAGTACCGGATGCGCAGGTCTGACTCGTCTTCAAACCTCAGGGCTGAACCAAGGCTGAGGCGCACACGGGAGATTTCTTCGCGTTTGAAGTAATTGATGTCCTTGCCGCCGGCATTGACCGTAAAACGTGATTCGCTGTCATCGTCGAACCAGGCAATACCCGCCATCAATCTTGCCCGGGTAATCAGCCCCCCGGACAGATAGGGGGTCAGGTTATAGGTGGAGTCAAGGTCGGCATCCATCTTCCGGCCATCTGGCCCTTCCTGTGGCCAGCTACCCCGTTTGGTTTGCCAACCTTCCGAATCGCTCAGGTTGAAATTCAGTTGTGAATGCCAGTTGCCAAGCTGGCCGGATAGTCTCCCGGCAGCATTTATATCAGACACCTGCGTGTTTTCCGGGTTTTGATCTCCGAAGGTGCCTGCGTCAGCAGAAAAATGGTAGCTGAATGGAGGCTGCTCTGTTCGGGTAATCACATTGATAACACCGCCAATGGCAGCGCTGCCGTACAAGGCAGAGGTGGCGCCCTTGACCACCTCGATGTGGTCAATATTGGCGGTACCGATTTGTGACAGGTCAGTGGTGGAGCCGGTGCTTTTGGCGACGGGTTCGCCATCAATCAATACCAGTACCCGATTGGCGCTGACCCCTTGCAGCCAGGCTGCATAACCGGGTTTCCCGTGGATTTTTCTGAGCATCAGGCCCGGCAGGTCTTCCAGGGCCTGTTTCAGGGTATGGGCGTGTTTTTTCTCGATTTCTTCCCTGGAGATCACCTCGACCTTGACCGGGCTGTCAATCATCATCTTGTCGGTGCGCGTGCCGGTTACTACCACCTTGTCCATTTGAAGTGTCATTCCGGTTGTGTCGGAGGTGCTGTGGTCAGCGGCTCCTGTATTCTGGCCAGTCATCAATACCAATGCGACCAGAGGCGACAGTCTTTGCAGCAGAGGTTTGCCTGAGGAATATGGGGTCATGAAAATAAACTGATAATCAATAGTATTTGAATCGTGGATTCTACTTTATTTATGATTAAAAATGCAAATGGTAGCAATTCTCATTGATGCCTTGAATTGATCCTGACGGATCACTGGCAGAACAGATGGAGGTGATCAGGCTTTATTGTACCGGGCCGGGGATTTGCCGGTCCATCTTTTAAAAGCGCGACTGAAGGCGCTGAGTTCTGAAAAGCCCAGTAAAAATGCGATCTCGCTTAATGAGTATCTTTGCTCGTCAAGGTACTTCATTGCCTGTTTTTTTCGCACATCTTCAATCAGTTCCTGAAAAGAGTGTCCTTCTGCTTTCAGTCTGCGATAGAGGGTATGGCGGCTCATGCCGAGTTTTTGGGCCAGCCTTTCTGCATCAAAGCCGTCTTTTGACAGCCGTTTTTCAATCAGGTTTCGCACCTGGATGGTAATGGATTTTCTTGCCCGTATTTTATTTAGCAGGGGTTCCACATGCCGCAACAGAATCTGGCGAAGGTAGGGGTTACTTTTGGGGAGTTCGTAGTCCAGAAAGTGTTTTTCAAAAACCAGGCTGCAGCAGGTGTCGTTGAACTTCAGCGGGCACTGAAATATCCGGCTGTATTCTTCATGGTAATCAGGCCGTGGATGCTGGAATGAGACATATTCCAGCTTGAGCGGAGAGTCAAGGTAAACCCGTGCCCGATTGACAGAAGCCGACATGGTTCGTTCCATGTTGGGGACAGAATAATGCCTGGCATCCTCCCATGTGTACTTTAACCAGGCAAATTTCTCATCCATTTCAAAGTCTGCACGCATTCCTTCGTTGATCAGTTGGAACAATCGGGACAATTGTTCCAAAGCCTGGCGCAGTGTTCCGCTGTTAAAGAAGATGTGGCTGATCACACTCATGTGTTCTTCTTTTAACTGTTCTCCAAGCACTAATCCCAGCGCAGGATTGCCGGTATATTCCAGCGCAATATCCCATAACAGGTTGTAGTTCTGGATAGTGAGCCTTTGATCGGGCTTTTCCAATTCTTCCAGTGAAATATGGGTGCGTTTTTCCAGCTCCTGCGGGGCAAGCCCCTGACTGACAAGGTAAGCGGCGAGTCCTCGTGCGGATGAGGCATCGACCATAATCATTTTATTATTGTTAGTGGTCATCCTGGCACATTTCCTTATCTGATGAATTCGTTATATCAGTATATTGGGTCAATTTTGTGACTAAAATAGTCCTAAGGTCAAAGTTGACACTCTCGGTCAAGTGATTGAAACAATGAGTCAAGAAGTAGTTATCCAGGTGGTTTACCATGAATATAACCTGAAATGACTGATCCATCGCAAACCGGCTTTGGATTCCGGTTTCAGGAAACCGAATCATCTTGTTGAAATGAAATGCCAAATCAAAATAACCATTCTCAGGAGCAACTGAATTATGATAAACCAGATTTGCGTACCAGCTAATGAAGAAGAGCGTCTGAACATGCGGGCATTGCAAGACTATCTGGATAATATGTATTTCAGATAGATATGCGCTACAGACAGGCGCGGTTCCGCGTAGCTTCAGGGTGAGCGTGAACGGCAACTGTCAGTGTTGAATGATTTTTCCTGAACCCGGCTCAAGTGGCCGGTTTCTGCGTTTTGCGCCTGTGCTTTTTTGCTGCTTATACGGCATTTCCGCCCTGATCTGCCCTGACCCAAAGAAGACTCCTGCCATTTTGCACCCACAGGATGTTGTGATCTGAAACTCCCGTGCGACCACTATTCGATTGAAGCTCACTCGCCTTTCTGGCTGTGCCTGTTCCAGCCTGGTTATTTGTGGTATAACCGGGCACATTCGACCAGGCTGATACCGGGCAGGTGAGTGGTTATGACTGAAGATGAAATGATGGTAGAAATGGCAAATATGACAAAAACAGCAAAAAGAGTTCAAACCTGTTGCATTCTCATCGTATTGGCGCTGGTTGGCGGCTGTGCCTCTGTTTCTCCCCTGATGATTGATGAGGCCATGCTGGAGTCACATTTTCGAACTGCGGTAGCAAAATATGATCATCAGCAACTGGCCGAGGGATCACCGGTTGGCCTGATGCTGAATGAGGTTGACGTGAAGATCGGGCCTGGAGGGCGAGAGGTGATACAGATGAAGCTGGATGGGGAACTGTCTGTGAATGCAATGCTGGTCACCATTCCTGTCAGGTTGATGTTGTCGCTTGAAGCGGTGCCGGTTTATGTGAAGGAAGACAAAGCCATTTATATCCGGCGTCTGAAATTGCTGGACAGTGCCGTTGAATCAAGCGCATTTGATGGCCTGAATCTGGATAAAACGGCAACCCGGAATGCAGTGCGGATTTTATCCTCTTTGCTGGAGAAGATTCCGGTGTATCGGCTTGATGAAAGTAACTATGCAGAGGCGATCATCGCATCATCACCGCTCAGGATGAAAATAGCGCAGGGGCGCTTGGTGTTTGCTTTGGAGAATCAGTGAGCCTGAGCCTTGTTTATATCATGCCGGGTGCCGCCATGAGTGAACTGGCTCGCCGGTTATTCGTAGAGAGGGGTCATTATGTCGGTAATTGATCTCGACGGAAAAATAATGGGGGAGGGGCTGACCGCTGTACCTGTGGTTGTTCTGCATGGCCTGTTCGGATCATGGGAGAACCTGGGGGTGGTGGCCAGGGCACTGGCTCGCGACTACCCGGTACATGCGCTCGATTTGCGAAATCATGGCCGCTCACCCCATACAGAAGTGATGAATTATCAGGTTATGGCTGAAGATGTTCTGGCTTATGCGAACAGGCATGGGCTCACACGCTTTCATCTTCTTGGCCACTCCATGGGAGGGAAAGTGGCGATGCAGATAGCCTTGCTTGAACCTCGGGTTGTCGAGAGCCTGATCGTTGCGGATATTGCTCCTGTAGCCTACGCACCAGACCACGAGCTGATCTTGAAAGGATTAATGTCACTGCCTCTGGACAGCCTGGCTTCTCGCTCTGATGCGGATCGCTATCTGGAGGGTTATGTTCCTGAATTGCCTGTTCGTCAGTTTCTGCTGAAAAATCTGGTGAAAACCGGTGCGGGCAGGTTTGCCTGGCGAATGAACCTTGAAGCGATCAATCTCCATTACCTGGAAATAATCGGTGGGTTACAGTCAAACCGCCCCTTTACCGGCCCGACCCTGTTCATCAAGGGCGGGAGCTCGGATTACATTCAGGCGCACTACGAAACCGAGGTGTTGAGGCTGTTTCCGTCAGCCGGGTTGCGTGTCATCCCCAAAGCGGGGCACTGGCTGCATGCAGAGAAGCCCGAGCTTTTTATTCAGGTGTGCAAACGATTTCTCAACAAGGTTACTGTCGACAAGGTGACAACGAGGCCCGCAAGCTGAATGCCAATACGGGTCAGGGCCAATAACAGCAAAGGTGGATAAAACAATACAGTATTTCAGGTGACAGGTTTACGGTATTCATGTTGCTGTCAGGCTATTATTGTTTAGACTATTCTATTATTGTTTAGACTATTATTGTGGTAACAAGGCGTTATTTCAGGCTGCATCGCGCGCCTGGCAAGCCGGAATATCAATAGTACCGGGCAGGAAAATGTATTCGAATGATCGAAGCGGCCATGAGTGGGTGCCAGTGATTCTGGATATCGAGGCATCCGGGTTTGGCAGGGGGAGTTATCCTGTCGAGATTGGCTTCGCCCTGCCTGATGGATCTGTCCACTGTACGCTGATTCGCCCCCAGGAGCACTGGACGCACTGGAGTGAGCAGGCCGCCAGGCTGCATAAAATCACCCGTGAAAGCCTGTTCGAGTCTGGCAAGCCTTGCCACGAAGTGGCCAGGTGGTTAAATCAACATCTGAGAGGGCATATCGTCTATTCGGATGCCTGGGGGCATGACCTTTCCTGGTTGGGGGCGCTGTTCGAAGAAGCTCAAGCCCCCCAGTTGTTCCGTCTGGAAGCGCTGGCCACCGTGCTCAGTGACGAACAGATGAAGCACTGGTCGAGTACCCGTCAGCGAATACTGGACAAGTTGCAGCTTGATCGGCACAGGGCGAGCACGGATGCCCGCGTCATTCAATTGACCTATTTGTTTTCCCGGCCTGGCTCAGGGAGGCAAATCGAGGAGGGCGTGTAGCCCTTTGCGTATGGCCCTTTGTAGTCCGGGGCTCTTTGTAGTGTAACTCCTGGTGACAAGTTGCGGTAACAGGTGCCCGGAACGAGGAGATTTCCGGGCGCCTGTGGCACATTGTACTATTTTCAGATACAACCACCATGCCCGGCTATCGTCAAACAATTCCGGGTATCAAGAAACAATCCCGGGTATCAAGCTCTTGCCTTTACCACCCTGAACGGGCTGATTTCTGTTCTGTTTCTCCCTTTTATATCAAATTTGCTCAAATCAGGCGAACAAGTCTGTACCGAGCCATAACCGCATGCCTGTATTCCATGTACGATACTTGCGTCAGAGTGGTAATGTAATGGAACGGGTTGCCTGGTCAGTATCTCAATGATTTTCAACAGGCTGCGATAGAGGATTTTTTTTCGGTATATGGCCAGTTCGGGCCAGATTTCAAACAAATAGAAACCGGCAGGGTAGACGGCGAGCAGCTGATGCAGGCGACGCCAAAATGTTTCGATGGTGTCGAGCTGGAAGTAATTTACCAGCCCTTCGGTGATAACAAGGGTATTCCGGTCGGGGTTCAGGTACTCACCAAACAGGCTTTCCGGGCTCAATTTGCCCTCCGGGCGAAGAATGTTAACCGGTGCCAGGATGTGGCGTTTGTCCCGGTAGTAATAATTGTTCAGTTTTTGATTCTTCCAGGCAATCATGGGAGGTAAATCAGCTTCGATATAACGGGTCAGCTCGTTTGGATAACGGTGCAGCATTCGAAGACCCCGGCCAGACAACCCGCTGGCAATTTCTACAATTTGGGTCACGCCATTTTTTTCGATACTTTCACATACCAGGTTGTCAATCAGGTGATGACGTGCAAGCAGAATGGTCTCCAGGCTGTGCCCCGAAAGCTGTTCATTCAGCCAGCCGGCCGGACGATGAATCCGGTAAAGCACTCTTCCCGGCAGGGAGCCCAGTTCTCTGGGGGAGTAACCATTTTCACACCATACCTGCCCGGTAAAGTGGCCCGTCAGACTGACATGTGATTTGTCTTTGATCATGTTTTCCTTCCTGGCAGGTTGCGATAACGCCGTATTATATGGCAAAAGACGGCGTTCTGTATGCTGTTTCCCTGGCGGTGGTTAATTTCTCGCAACTTCAGGTTATTTTCATTTAGTATATGGTTTTCTGCCTGGAAAATTGAAAAACGGAGTGAGTATGCCTGTAAAAGTGTCCAAATACATGACGGATAAAGTGGTTTCCGTGACTGCCGACCTTGGTATTCGGGAAGCGTTTTTTCTTATGCGCGAGAAAAACATCCGGCACCTTCCTGTCGTCAATGATGCGGGGGAACTGGTCGGTATAGTGAGTGACAGGGAACTGCGCCGCCCGGACTGGGTAGATGAAGCGCCGGATATCACCCATATCTATGACCTGAACAATGACCTGGAAGTGGGTGATATCATGATTCGCAACGTGCACTGTGTTCACACCTATGAAAGCCTGGGCAAGGCAGTCAAATTGCTGCTGGAACATAAAGTAGGTGCCGCTCCGGTTCTGGACAAAACCCGGGCATTGGTAGGGATGCTTTCAGAAGTGGATTTGCTGAGAGCATTTAATGACATGCTGGATGCACAGAGATCAGCTTCGTAATTCGACAATGCCCGGGTCACCGCATGCCTGCAAGGTTTCTTTATCCGGCTATCTGGCCGGGATGGTTTTCTGATCGAGACAGTTTCCTGATTGCGGCCATGTTGGCAGCTATGTTAGCATGCCTGCGTTGTCATTTGACGTTACTTATCGGGGTGCTGGCGAAAGCCGGCTGAGATTATACCCGCAACCTGATCTGGTTAGTACCAGCGGAGGGAATGAGTGTCCGGGCGTTCCGCCCTCGTCTCACCTTCGCTCCGAATTTCTACTGGAGTGTTTATGAAAAACCGTTCTTTTTCTTCGTTATCTTCCTCACTTTTGTTTTCTGCGTTATTGTTTTCTGCACTGTTCGCCTCCCCGTCCTGGTCAGCCGACCTGACGATTTACACCTATGACTCCTTTGTTTCGGAATGGGGGCCGGGGCCAAAGCTGGAAAAGGCATTTGAGCGGCAATGTCAGTGTGATATTGAATTTGTCGCCGCCGAAGATGGTATCAGCATTCTTAACCGGTTACGCATTGAAGGCGATAAAAGCAAGGCAGATGTGCTGCTGGGCATCGATGGTGCCCTTATGGCAATGGCCCGTCGGGAAAACAGGGTAAAACCCCATTCGCTGAAATTGCCTCCTCTGGTTGATGAGCTGAACTGGAAAGACGACACCTTCGTTCCCTTTGATTATGGCTACTTCGCGTTTATTTACGACAGCACCAAAGTGAAAAATCCGGCGACCTCCCTGAAGGGTCTGATCGAGTCGAATGCCTCCGTTATCTATCAGGATCCCCGAACCAGTACACCCGGCCAAGGCTTTATGATCTGGATGAATCAGGCCTATGGCGATGGTACAGCCGCAGCCTGGGAGCAACTGGCAAAACACACAGTGACCGTCACCAAGGGCTGGTGGGAGGCCTATAGCCTGTTTTTGAAGGGTGATGCAGACTATGTGCTCAGCTACAACACCTCACCGGCCTATCATGTGGTGGCGGAAGACAAACATCAGTACAAGGCGGCAAAATTCAGTGAGGGCCATATTGCCCAGGTGGAGGTTGCAGCCATCACCCGAACCGCCAAAAACACCAAACTGGCCGAATCGTTCCTGGCCTTTCTGATTTCTCCCGAGGCGCAAAAAATCATCGCCACCGGAAACTGGATGTTGCCGGTTATCAAGGGTGTCGAGTTACCTGAAATATTCTCGCAGCTGATCAAACCGGCCAGGCTGGAATTTGACGCAAACACCTTTGACGAGAACAGAAAACAGTGGGTGAAACAGTGGCGTTTTTCGGCCAGTAAATAGCCGTTTCTTACAAGGGGCACATTTACAGGGAATATATTTACAGGGAATGCATTTACAAGGAGCACAATGGTGAATCGATTGGGGTGGGGCAGTCTTGCGTGTTTGAGTTGCGTCACCCTGATGGCATTCTGGGGGCTGTTTTCCTTTCAGTCCGGAGGGTTTGACTGGCTCCTGTTAACGGACTCCTATTTTCACCATATCGTTATCTTTTCTCTGACTCAGGCTGCCCTGAGTGCAGTCATCTCGGTCGGTCTGGCCTGGCCCATCGCCCGGTCACTCTACTATCTGCCCGAGTTGCCGGGTAAATCGCTGTTTCTCAGTCTTTGCCTGCTTTGCTTTGTCCTGCCGACCCTCGTGGTGGTAACCGGGCTGGTCGTGTTGTTTGGCTCAACCGGTGTGTTGTCACCCCTGGTTCGCCTGGTTGCCGGTGACACCTGGAACCTGTACGGCCTGAGCGGCATTTTAATGGCACATGTGTATCTGAATATGCCTTTTGCGGTGAAAGTGCTGTATTTAAAGCTGGAAGGGATCCCGGACAACAGCTGGAAGCTTTCCCGGCAGTTAAAGCTGGGTCGCCTTGCCCGTTTCAGGGTCATTGAGTGGCCATCCCTGCGTGCAACCCTGTTAATCGTAACCGGATTTATCTTTGTGCTGTGTTTTAACAGCTTTGCGATTGTGCTGGCATTGGGCGGAGGGCCAAAGTCTGCGACCCTGGAGGTGGCGATATATCAGGCACTCAAGTATGACTTTAATATACCCGAGGCACTGGTTTATGCCTGGGTACAATTTGTCATCGCCGGGCTGGCTTTTCTTCTGGTGTCCAAATGGGGAGTCCCCTCCTGGCTGGGTGATGATAAATATGTACGCCGGTGGCGACCGGTGCCAGGCGGTCTGTTAAAAAGAATCATGCAAGGCGTGTGTTATTTGACGGCGATGGCGCTCCTGCTGCCCATCGTCGCCATTGTCGCCACCGCGTTTCAGGCCGATTTTCTGTCACTCGATCTGTTGTTGATCGGCCGCTCCTTCCTGTTGACGCTTACTCTGGCATTGTCATCAGCGGTGCTGGCACTGCTGCTCGCCTGGTTTGCGCTTTATCCAGCCCGCGCGTGCCACGTCTCGGGCAAGGAAAAGCGGCGGGTATTACTGGAATGGTGGGCCGGGCACGGCTTGATTGCTCCTGCCATGGTCATTTCGGTTGGCCTGTATATCTACCTCCTGCGCAGAATCGACATTGATAACTGGTGGTTTGTCTGTGTGATGCTGATCAACGCCTTTTTACTGGTTCCCTTTGCCTTGCAGAAACTCAAGCCCGTACTCTATGTGTATGACCAGGCCTATGGTCGATTATCTGCATCGCTTAAAATGACCACAGGGCAAAGGCTGATGGTCGAATGGCATTACGCCAGACCGGCAGTGATGGCCGCCTTTTCTCTGACTCTCATGCTGGCGGTGGGAGAAGTGGCGGTTTTTTCCGTCTTCGGCAATTATCAGTGGCCAACATTGCCCTGGTTGATCTACAGCTATGCGGGCACCTATCGCCTGGCAGAGGCCAGCCTGGTGTCGTTACTTTTATTTGTGCTCTGTCTTGGAGTGCTTACCCTGTTTAATCGCTGGCAACCGGCCAGGGGGCAAGATGCTTGATATTGTGGATGTAGACATTGTTCGGGGCGAACAGCGAATCCATTACGATTTGCAGATTGAGGAAGGCGCCCTGGTCGCCATTCAGGGCAGAAGCGGCATAGGCAAAACCACCTTGCTGGAAGCGATAGCGGGCTTTGTCAATCCGGAAAAAGGCCATATTCGCTGGCAAAACACCAACATGGATGCCACAAGGGCGGAAGCCAGGCCGGTCTGTTATCTGTTTCAGGACAATAACCTGTTCGAGCACCTGACCGTCAGGCAGAACATGGCACTGGGCTTTGGCAAAAATGTGCCCTGGCCTGCCTTGCAGAAGTCTGCCGATGAGCTGCAAGTGGCGGATCATCTGGCCAAATACCCCGGCCAGTTGTCGGGCGGGCAGCGGCAACGGGTCGCATTGCTGCGCACCGTATTGCGTCCTGAACCCATTGTCCTGCTGGATGAGCCCTTTACCGGACTGGATGAAGAAACCCGTCAGATGGCCTGCCACTGGCTGGTCAAACTGGCCAGGCAGAAGCGAAAAACCGTGTTGATGGTTACCCATCACTGTGAAGAAATTGCTCCCCATGCAGACCGGATTATCGACATGGCGAAAGGAGAGGCGGGTTAAGCGAGGTTTGTCCAGGCGAGGTTTGTCGAGGTGATATTTGTCCAGGCGATGTCTGTGGTTGGCGCTTTTTGGCAATTGTATTTTCTTGAGCCATACTTGATCTGAACTTCACACCTGATTTCGTGCCTGCTTCGGTTGTGCCGCTGATTCCCCCGTGCTATGGAGAGTTCGCTGTGATGCGTTGCCTTTATTGTTCTGTTTTTTTTCTTTTCCTGCTGATGACCGGTTACAGTAGTGCTGCAAACAGTGCCCCGCCTGCTATCACCGAAGGTGCCAGTGTCGAGGTTTCAATGAGTGAAGATGCCAATCCGAACGCCTTCGCTCTTACACTGAATGCAGAGGATCCGGAGTCCGGGGTTTTAACCTGGAGTCTTGACACTGTTGCACAAAACGGAATAGCCGCAGCGTCAGGTACGGGCAAGAGTCAGGTGGTCAGCTATACCCCTGTTGCCAATTATTTCGGCACGGATACCTTTGTCGTGAAGGTGACAGACCCCGATAATGAATCGGCCAGCATTGCGGTCAATGTGACCATCGAGGCTGTCAATGATGCCCCGATTGGGGAAGTGACCATTTCAGGGCCGAACCAGGCCGGATCCATTCTCACTTCCGATGTCAGCGGTTTGACCGATGTTGACGGGTTGGGTAAATTGAATTTCCAGTGGTTTCGTGACGAAGTGGCGATTCCCGGTGCAACCGGCCCGGTCGTTGCGCTCGGCAATGATGATGTGGGTAAACAGATGTCCGTATTGGTAAGCTATGTTGACGGGCAGGGCACCAGTGAGTCGGTTACCAGTGCAAAGGTGGGCCCTGTTGCAGATAACCCCGGCCATGTTCAGGACAACCTGCCGCCGGTTATTTCCCAGGGAGCGACGGTGTCGGTGAGCATGTCTGAAGATGGTTCTCCCACTCCCTTCGGGTTGACCCTGTTTGCTGAAGACCCGGAGAACACGGCTCTGGTCTGGAGTCTTGTGTTTGCGCCGATAAAGGGCGAGGCGAGCGTTGAAGCAGGTGCAATGAGTAATGGGGGCAGTTCAACCGGTGGTGCCATAGCAAGTGCAATCGTCAGCTATACCCCGGAGGCCAACTACAGTGGCAATGACAGCTTTGTGGTTCAGGTGCAGGATTCAGGCGGGCTGGTTGACACCATTGCGGTGCAGGTCACCATTGAAGAGGTCAATGACGCGCCATCTGGCATGCCTGTGATCAGAGGCCAAATGATGTCCGGTCAGGAGTTGACTGTGGATGTCTCCGGAGTGACTGATGCGGATGGCCTGGGAACCTTTGGCTACCAGTGGACTCGGGGTGGTGAGGCGATATCTGGTGCGACAGAGTCGAAATACGCGGTGAAAGAAGACGACGAGGGGGCAATAATCGGTGTTGTTGTGAGTTATGTGGATGGCCGGAACAACACGGAATCGATAACGGTGGCTGGCAGTTCCACGGTAACCGTAGCCAATAAAACGCCGGTGATCAAGGAAGGTGAGCAAATTGCTGTCGTCATGTCGGAAGATGGGGCTCCGACCCCTTTTTCTCTTGTGCTCAATGCCACCGATTCGGAAGGCGAAATACTGGTGTGGACTATCAGCCAGGCAGCGAAGCAGGGCGTGGCCAGGGCCAATGTGGCGGGTATCAGTGCCTCCATTGGCTACGTGCCGGAAGCAGACTTTAACGGTAATGACAGCTTTGAAGTCCGGGTGACGGACAGCCAGGGTGCCCATGATGCAATTACCGTCAATGTGTCTGTCGAAGCGGTGAATGACAGCCCGTCCGGGAAGATAACCATTACCGGAGAGCCCAGTTTTGAAGGCGTACTGACGGCTGATACCGTTTCGATTTCCGACCCTGACGGTCGGGGCACATTGCAAACCGGTGCATCACAAATGCAGTGGTTTCGCAACAACGAGCCAATAGAGTTTGCAACCGTGAGCCAGTACATTGTTACGAAAGCAGACATTGGCCAGAGCCTGATGGCGCAGGTGCGGTTTATCGACGGTGGTGGCACGACAGAAACGGTTGTCAGTGACCCCGTGACCCCCGGCCCCGGGGCGCTTGATGTGGTGGCACCGGAAATTCCGCCACTGGCTACCATTACGGCTCCGTCAACCGGTCTATTGACCCCTGTACTGGTGCCCGGGGTGTATGCCGTTGATGATGTTGACGGAGAAATCGCAGCGTCAGTCTCACAAGGCGGCCCTTTCGCCCCGGGCAGTCATACCCTGATCTGGACTGCAACTGATCAATCGGGTAATCAGGCATCGGCAAGGCAGTCAGTAAATATTTTGCCCCAGGCCAACTTTGCGATTGACCAGAAAGCAGAGGAGGGCAGCAGGGTTCAGGTCAGCGTGCAGCTGAACGGAAATGCGCCCGGCTATCCGGTTCACCTGGCCTACAGCACAGGTGGTACTGCGACAGCAGATGACCACAATGCGGTATCTGGAGTGCTGACGATTGACAACGGGGTGACCGGGGCATTCTCATTTGATTTGCTTGAGGATGACGTAACCGGAGAGCATGGGGAAACCATCGTTTTCAGGCTGGTGTCGGCCGATAACGCGGTTATCGGGCAAAACAGCACCCATACCGTGACCGTGGCAGAGCATAACGAGCCGCCTCGTGTCGCCCTGAACTCTGAACAGCAAGGGGCCAGCCGAAACCTGGTCGTTGCAGGGGACGGGCCGGTCACCATTGTTGCGACCGTGACTGATGTAAACGCGGCAGACACTCATACCTTTGACTGGAGTGCGTCGGACGAGCAATTACTCGGTATGACCGGGCCAGCCGAAGATGAGGGTTCGACCTCACCCGACCCGAATGACAGTTCTGCGTCGGATGGCAGTTCTGCATCGGATGCAAGTTCGGCAAGCCCTGGTTCAAAGACCAGAGCGTCCGGGCGGACGGGGAAATCAACGACAGCCAAAGACGGGCAGCAAACAGAAGGGCAAACAGGCGAACAGGCAGGCGAACAAAGGGAACAAACCCCGGGCAATACCGGCAACACGCTGACAATCGACCCGTCGAAACTGCCGCCGGGAGTCTATCAGGCAGTGTTGACTGTAATGGACAGCGGAGAGCAGAATCTGTCTGCAAGCGAGACTACACTGATTCAGGTTTTGTCAGAAGCACCGGTATTGTCGGCGGATGTCGATACCGACCTGGATGGCCTGTCTGACCTGGCAGAAGGGATTACAGATAGCGACGGCGACCGGATTCCGGACTACGCCGATGCCATTTCTGCCTCCAACCTGATGCAAACCTCCAGTCATCATCAGGGTTCCTATTTGCTGGAAACCAATCCGGGGCTGGCATTGACCCTGGGTAAACTGGCCTTTTCACTGAGTAAACGGGCAGCGGGTCTGGATACTGATACGGTAGCCAGAGAAGCCGCCGTTGAAGTTCCACGAGATCCCGGTGTCAGGCATGTGTCCGGTTTGTATGACTATGAAGTGCATAAACTGGCCGAGCCGGGTGACGTGGTTGATGTGGTTATCCCGCTGGATGCCGCCATTCCGGATGATGCCCGCTTCAGGCAGTTGATGTTTGACGGTTGGCAGACATTTATCGAGAATGGCAGCAACACACTGGCTTCCTCGCCGGGCAGTTCCGGAGGAGCGTGCCCGTCAGCGGGTGATGCAAGCTATGAAGATGGGCTCACGGCGGGGCACAAGTGTGTCTGGAAAAGAATCGAGGATGGTGGTGCCAATGACGCTGATGGAGAGGCAAACCGAAAAATTATTGACAGGGGCGTGATTGTCGGGCCGGATACCTCCCCTGGCTCCGGTCGAGGCGGAAATACCAACAGGCTGGAATCAGGTGGCGGTGCATTTGGTTATGGCTGGCTGGCGTTTCTGGCACTTTGCATGCTGCTGAAGTTCCCGACAGGGCAGACGATATCCTCCCTGCCTTGAACATGCCCATGTCGGGCGTACACAAGTCGCTTCACCGGGCTCCTTAACCAGGCTCCTTAACCAGGTTCTGCCGAGATGACCAATCAAACCCTGACGAAGCTCCAAATTTTATGAGGTACTTTGTGCAGTACAGAATGGCTTGTAAATCGATACTTTTTATTATTGTTATTCCACTTTTAATTTCATGTGAGGATAACATGAACACCTATCAAAAAAATCAGATTAACGATATTTCCATTGCGGAGACTGCTGATGGCTCTTTGAAGTTAACAATTATACCCATAATGGAAACCCTCTACGCATGCCCTGGCATTCTGCTCAAAGAAGAAAATGATGCAGTGATGGTAGAGTTTGTTCGTTGTCATATAAACTCTGATTGTCGTGTTGATGTCAAAGCGACTGCACACCCTGATAGTCCGGGAAGTTATAATATTATTCTTTCCAATACTGAAAAACCGATTAACATAAAATATCCTTCCGGTGTCATACAGGTTTGGCCCAAAACAAAGGGTTAAGCCAAAAACAGATCGAACATTTATCCTGAACTGGTCTATCAGACCACCTCATCCTTTTTTCAATCATTGTAAAGAAGTGACAAAGAATTTCGAACACTATCTTCTAATACACTATCTTCTAATACACTACCTTCTAATATACAACCTGCTCCGACGGCCCTGGTGCGGGCGAATCAAGTATGACTCCATCTCCTCGTGACGGGCTTCGTCGGGGGTGGCCCAATATCACTCCGTCCTGCCGGGGGTGAGTCGGGCTTCCCTCCAGTATCACACGCGGTTCTTCGGATGAGGGGTAGGGTTCGGTGTCGTCAGTGAAGCTGGCAAAGCCCCACAGATAGTCGATACCCAAAGAGAAAAACCAGGTGGTATTATCTGCCAGCCTGAATGCCTCGGCCTGGCCTTTCAGGCGCCATTGGGGGGCAAGCTTCAGGTTCATGCCCATGCCATAGAAAATATCAACGCCGTCGGTCGCGTCCTGGCCGGGTTCTCTGTTTCCGGTTTGATACTGATACTCATTCGTCCAGCGAAAAGCGCCCACAGAGCCATACAGTTGGCTTGTGTCAGTGAGATTGATGCCATAGCGAATATTCGCATAAGCACCCGCTCCGGACTGTGGTGATTGGTTGATGGCCTGGTAAAAAGCCTTGCTGCCCGTATCCTTTCCGTCAAAACTGACATCAACTTCACCCAGATTCAGATAACCTGCCTGAAAGGCCAGTTCATTGGTCAACTGGTAGCCAGCTCCGATCCGCCATCCGAAACGGCTGTCGGTTGCGTCGATTGCCATTGAGTTGATACCCGATTCAACAAAGCGCCGATTGAAATCATCCAGCCCTGCATCGGTTTTGGCTATGCCGAACGAGCCGGAAAAGTAAAAGGGGGTGACGGGTTCATAGTCGTAGTAGCCATCATACGCACTGGCAGAAAAAGGCAGGCAGGAAGCCATAATCAGTGTTGCCGGTAACGCCTTGTATCGAAGGAACAAACTCACAGTAACCTCTTTGGATATTGGAGAAGCAACAGGTATTGATTGATAACAGGTATTGAGCAGTAGCAGGAATCAATTAATGGCGGGTATCGGTCTCCACCGGTTGTCAGTCAACAAACCAAGCATAGTAGAATTGTTTGTCTTAAGCCATTTATCAGTATTCACGTGGCAGTGATAATAGCGGCTGCGTCATCAGGTAACAGCCTGCAAGTTTGCGTAGGACAGGACGAGCCATTTGCTTCCTTCGGCAAAATTCACCTGAACTCGCGCATGCGGGCCCTGACCTTCGCAATTCATGACCACACCTTCTCCGAATTTGGCGTGATAAACCCGTTGCCCCAAATGAAAGCCGTTGTCATTGTGCTGCCCTTGCAGAAAAGGGGATGAAGCCGAATTGCTGACCGGGATAGAAACAGAGCCTTTTAGCCTGACCTCCGTGATGCACTTTGGCGGTATCTCCCGAACAAAGCGAGAAAGGCTGTGGTAATGATCCTGCCCCCAGAGCCTGCGACTTTCGGCATGGCAAAGAATCAGTTTTTCCATTGCCCGTGTCATACCGACATAGCAAAGGCGGCGCTCCTCGGCCATTCTGCCAGGTTCCTCATCGGATAAACTGTGCGGGAACAGACCCTCTTCCATGCCAACCATAAAAACCCTGGGAAACTCCAATCCCTTTGCGGAATGAAGCGTCATCATCTGTACGCTGTCCTGGTGCTGTTCGGCCTGTGCCTCTCCCGAGTCCAAAGAGGTCTGGGCGATAAAGGCGGCCAATGGTGTGCCTTCTTCCTCAGGTTCGAAATCGCGGGTGGCATTGACCAGTTCCTTCAGGTTCTCGACTTTTGTTGCTCCCCGCTCACCCTTTTCATTTCCGTGAAACTCAAGCAGGTCGCTGCCTTCCAGTACATTTTTCATCAACTCGGATAGCTCAAGTGCCTCATGGTCTTTCGCCAATGACTCTATCAGAGCAAGAAACCCGGCAACCGAGTTTTTGGCCCGTGCAGTCAAAGCACCGGCTTCAATCATTTCGCTCGCTGCCTGCCACAATGAACAGGCGTTTTCCCTGGCCCGCTGCCGGATTTTATCCAGGGTTTTGCTGCCAATGCCTCGTGGCGGCACATTGATAACCCGCTCTACTGCGGCATCATCATGCCGATAATGGACAAGGCGCAGATAGGACAGGGCATTCCTGATTTCAGCCCGGTCATAAAAGCGCAATCCCCCATAGACCCGGTAAGGCAGGCCATGTCGCAGCAGAGATTCTTCAATGATTCGTGACTGTGCGTTTGACCGATAGAGAATGGCGATTTCGCCATAGGCGCTGCCATCCGTATCGACAAAGTCCCTGATTCTCTCGCTCACATAGTTCGCCTCGTCCTGCTCATTAAACGCTGCGTACAGGTCAATGGCATCGCCGGTTTTGCCGTCAGTCCACAGATTCTTGCCCAGGCGATCCGGGTTTTGGGCTATCACACCGTTGGCGGCATTGAGAATCGTTTGTGTCGAACGATAGTTCTGTTCCAGACGAATAATTCGGGTATCGGAAAAGTCATGTTGAAACTGCTGAATGTTTTCTATCCTGGCACCACGCCAGCCATAGATAGACTGGTCATCATCCCCGACTACGGTGATCGGAATGCGTTCTCCCGCCAATACTCTCAGCCAGGCATATTGAATGGTGTTGGTGTCCTGGAACTCGTCAACCAGAATATGCCTGAAACGGCGCTGATAATGGTTCAACAGATCGGGGTTGTTTAACCAGAGCTCATGGCTCCGCAGCAGAAGTTCACCAAAGTCAACCAATCCGCTTCTTTGGCAATAGGTCTCATACGCTGTGTAAAGTTCGGTCATCACCTTGTCGTACAGGTCGTTTCCCTTGCACGAGTATTCTGCTCGAATACCTTCATCTTTCGCCTTGTTGATAAAGCTCTGTGCCTGCCTGGCGGGCCACCGGGCTTCATCCAGTTGCATTTCTCTGGAGATGCGCTTGATCAGTCGCAGTTGGTCATCCGAGTCTATGATCTGGAAGTTCTCGGGTAACCCGGCTGCACGCCAGTGCGCCCTTAACAGGCGGTGGGCAATACTGTGGAAAGTGCCAAACCACATGCCTCTGGTGTTGATTTCGAGCAGCTCTTCGATACGGCCACGCATTTCTCTGGCCGCCTTGTTGGTAAAGGTGACGGCCACTATGCTGGCGGGTGTCATTCTTTCAACCTGAATCAACCAGGCAATCCGGTGCACCAGTACCCGGGTTTTGCCACTGCCAGCTCCCGCCAGAACCAGCAGGGAGTGGTTCATCGCTGATACCGCTTCTCGCTGGGCATCGTTGAGACCATCCAAGACAGGGGAGACATCCATCAGTACATATCCATCATCAGTACATATCCATCATCAGTGCTTGTCCATTATCGGTACTTATCCATTATCGGTGCAGATTTGCCCGGTACACATCTATCGGGCCTGTTCAGGCCTGATTCCTGCGCAATCGGTGATAACCCGTCAATTCTTACAGAATGCCCGGAAGCAGTTTGGTCAACGCCTGCTTTTCTTCTGTGTATTCACCTGTCACTGCGAATCCTGCCAGCTTCCCGTCTTGATCTTTGAACAGGCCCTTTATGTTTTTGCCTTCTCCTTCAAAAGACCATTCGCCTTTTTGGTTCAGGGGAGGGGGGGGCAGCCGCAACCGGGCAGCTTGGTGTTTTTATAACCACGGGCATGGCCGAATACTGTACTTCTGTTCGTTGCCCGGTGAGTGTTTTTGCCAATGCCCTTGCTCCTGCCATGAGAGGTTGAACATAAAGCATCACGCGTCCCTCGACTTCCGAGCAATCGCCCAGTGCGTAGATGTCAGGGTGAGAGGTTTCAAGAGCCCGATTGACAACAATTCCCTGATTACATGCCAACACACCCTTGACCAGCCGGGTTCTGGGTCTTAACCCCACTGCCGAAACAATAATGTCGGTTTCTATGGTCGAGCCGTCACTCAATGAGGCGCATATAAAGCCATCCTTATGGTTAACGGCCTCAACGGTTCGTTCAAGGTGGAATCGAATCTTCTCTTTTTCCAGAGACGATTGCAGGGCGTTGGCACAGGGTGGCGGCAGTAACCCTGGCATCACCTGGTCCGAGGGCGCCACAACGTCTATCTGGTGACCGCCGTTAAGCATATCATTGGCGAACTCACAGCCAATCAGGCCGGCACCCAGAATCAGCGCGCGCTTTTTGCCTTCAAGATTGTTGCGAAAGTTCCGGTAGTCCTGCAAATCGTTAATCGAGTAGACCTGATCCACCGCATTTCCCGCCAGCGACAGCCGAATGACATCTGCTCCCCAGGCGAGCACCAGTTTGCTGTAAACAATACTGTCACCGGCCAGAAGCAATTGATTTTTTTCCGGCCTGATACCTGTAACCGAGGTAAAGGTGCGGATATCGACGTTCAGTTGTTCAACCAGTGTGGCAGGCTCATCCACAGACAGGTCATCGGCTCTTTTGCCCCTGGCAAGGGCGACGGACAGCATGGGCTTGGAATAAGAGTGTCCGTCATCGGCAGTTATCATCACAATGGGGCAGGATTTATCCAGCTTGCGAAGCTCCCTCACCAGGGTGTATCCGGCAAGACCGGTTCCTACAACTACGATTGGTGCCCGGTTTTGCGTTTGATTTGTCCATTCACTCATCAGTTATCTCGCTTGTCACTCTGTTTCGACCATGTGAAAATCTTCCTTGCCGACACCACAATCAGGGCAAAGCCAGTCTTCAGGCACATCATCCCACGCTGTACCCGGTGCGATACCATCTTCCGGCCAGCCTTTTGACTCGTCATAAATCAGGCCGCACACAATACATTCCCACTTTTTCATCGTTACCTCGTTCGTTTCTCACCGGTGGCGAGGATATACAGGTTCAGCTTCCCGGCCAGCGGCAGGTTTGAACCGATTAAAGCGCATTATATTGAGTTCAATCAACAAAGCCATACCTTGTCGGGTTTTAGTTGATCGGTACCCGTTTGGCTGGTCTGTACCTTTTTGCGGGGTCGCGTATAATCTTTTGCCTGAATCAATCAAGGATATTGTTGAACCATCGGTATATAGAGCAAGCACTATGTCAGATATTATCCCGCATATGGCAAACACCCTGGCAGAGGCCGACTGCCTGGCCACCGAACAGGAAGTAGAGCAAGCCATTGATCGCATGGCTGAAGAAATCACCTATGCCCTGTCGGGCCGTGCCCCCCTGCTTTTGTGCACAATGAATGGCGGCCTGGTTCTGACAGCAAAGCTGTTGGCCCGCCTGACCTTTCCCCTGCAACTGGACTATATCCATGTTACCCGCTATCGCAACGAGACCACGGGGGGCGATTTGCACTGGCGAGTCATGCCCGAGCAGTCACTGGAAAAGCGCAACATACTCATCATTGATGATATTCTCGATGTTGGAGCCACCCTGGCGGGCATCATTGCCCATTGTGAGCAGGAAGGCGCGGAGTCAGTCTACTCTGCGGTGCTGGTTGACAAGATTCACCAAAGGAAAATAGATAAGGATATACGAGCAGACTTCTGCGGGTTATCTATCGCAGATCGCTATCTGTTTGGTTATGGAATGGATTGCAAGGGCTATTGGCGCAATGCTGCTGGCATCTACGCGGTAAAAGGCCTGTAGCGCCGATGTCAGCCACAGGTCGGGAGGTTGCTATTGATTCGTTCAAATGGGATCAGTACCGGCGCTTGCCATTGCACCGGATTCCGCCAGAGTGGCGAAGCTGGGTGCTTGACAGAGGCTCACTGACCCGGCGCCTGATTCGAAAATCGCAAGGGCAGTTCAGTGTCGAGGTTCAACAACAGCGCTGGCAGTGCCCGAAGGCCAGTGAGTGCCGGTTACTCGGTCTTGATGACCGATCCGTGTCGCTAATTCGGGAGGTCAGGCTGCTGGGCGCCGGTACCCCCTGGGTATTTGCGCGGAGTATCCTGCCACTTTCGACCCTGACCGGCAAAGAGCGCTACCTTGGCAATCTGGGTAACAAACCCCTGGGCGATTATCTGTTCAGGTCACGCTCGATGAAGCGGGGGCCAATCGAAGTGGGTTATGGCGTCAACGATAAGAGAGAAGCACTTTGGGCGCGTCGGTCTGTGTTCTATTTGAACGGAAAAATGTTACTCGTTTGTGAATTCTTTTTGCCTGAATTGGCAACTCGTTATGAATCCCGGAGCAAGCACAGCCCATGATGACGATGTTTAAAACCCTTCTGGAAAAGCACGCAGTTTACGCCGAGCTGATGCGAACCGACAAGCCCATCGGCATTTTCTTGCTACTTTGGCCCACACTCTGGGCGCTCTGGTTCGCAGCAAGCGGGTTTCCCTCACTGAAGAACTTCGTTATTTTTTCTGCCGGTGTATTTTTGATGCGATCGGCGGGCTGTGTTATCAACGACTATGCGGATCGAAACCTGGACAGGTATGTTGAGCGAACCCGAAATCGCCCCGTTACCTCGGGTCGAGTCAGTGAAAGGGAAGCGCTCTGGCTGTTTTCCATTCTCTGCCTTATCGCTTTTGTTCTGGTTCTGATGACCAATCAGGCCACCCTGTTTCTGTCATTCGGCGGCCTTTTGCTGGCCTCGGCCTACCCCTTTATGAAGCGTCACACCCACTTGCCCCAGGTAGTGCTGGGGCTGGCATTTGCCTGGGCTGTGCCAATGGCGTTTATGGCACAAACCGGCCAGGTCACTGCGGTAACCTGGCTGCTTTATGCTGCCACTGTGTTATGGACAGTGGCCTTTGATACCATCTATGCCATGGTCGATCGTGACGATGATGTCAAGATTGGCATCAAGTCCACCGCTATTCTGTTTGGCGAGGCCGATAAACTGATGATTGGCCTCCTGCAGGCAGCGACTGTTGTTGTTTTGCTCATCGCCGGTTACCAGGCCCATTTTGGTTTGCTGTTCTACACCGGTGTGCTGGTGGCGGCAATACTCTTTGTCTATCAGCAATGCCTGATTGGAAACCGGGGCAAGGCAGACTGTTTTCAGGCCTTTTTAAATAACCATTATGTCGGGCTGGCAGTCTTTACCGGGTTGCTGTTTGAGACCTGGCCGAAATGAAGCCCGTGCCGGAATGGAACCGGTACAGTGCAGAGTCGGAGATAATGCAGGGTCGGAGACAATTTAACGGGCTGTCATATTTGTGTCACAGTTAGCGGTTGTAATATAACTGTAAACCAAAATCAGTATTCCTGTAAGGCTTGGTCTGGAAAACAATCGAGGTACCTGCAATGTCTGATAAAACCGTACTTATCGTAGATGACGAAACATCGATTAGGGAAATGATCGCCGTTGCACTGGAAATGGCAGACTACCACTGTCTGGAAGCAGGAAATGCCCTGGAAGCCCATTCCATTATTGTTGACAGGAAGCCGGATCTTGTCCTGCTCGACTGGATGTTACCCGGTGCCACAGGTATCGAACTTGCCCGTCGCCTGAAGCGGGATGAAAGTACCGCTGAAATTCCAATCATCATGCTCACAGCAAAGGCGGAAGAAGACAACAAGATACAGGGCCTGGAAGTGGGGGCGGATGACTACATCACCAAGCCCTTTTCGCCCAGAGAGCTGGTTGCGCGGCTAAAAGCGGTTCTGCGGAGAACCACGCGGCAAGGGGTAGAAAGCGCCATAGAAATAGACGGGCTGGTGCTTGATCCGGTCTGTCACCGGGTTACGGTGAATGATTCACCCGTAGCGATGGGGCCAACGGAATACCGCCTCTTGCAGTTTTTTATGACACATCAGGAGCGGGTCTACACGCGGAGCCAGCTGCTGGATCAGGTCTGGGGTGGTAATGTTTACGTGGAAGAGAGAACGGTCGACGTACATATCAGAAGATTGAGAAAGGCACTGGGTGAACAATATGATCATCTGGTTCAAACCGTTCGCGGTGCCGGCTATCGCTTCTCCACCAGGGCCGCCTGACCCCGACAACAGGTTGTTTGAGGTTCTTCCGGAATGAGAAAGAGCTGGTTACATTATGTCTTGTTGCTTGCATTCGGTTTTGTTCTCCTTGGTTTGATCGGCTACGCAATCGGCCAGCCGGCCTGGACACTGTTCGCCGGTGTATCTGCCTATCTGGTCTGGACACTTGCCCAGGTCGTCCGGTTACATGCCTGGCTGGCCCGGCGCGGCACTTCCTTTCAGCCACCAGAGAGCCTGGGGCTTTGGGGTGACCTGTTTGACGGAATACACAGCCTCCAGGTTCGACATGTTCGTGCCACCGAGCGCATGAAATCCTTTATTCACCGTATTCAGGAGTCTGCCAACTCATTAAAGGACGGAGTGGTGATCACTGACGAAATTGGCAGAATCGAGTGGTGGAATGTGGCGGCAAGCAAATTGCTCGGTTTCGAGCACCCGGCTGACAAGGGGCAACGGGTTTACAACCTGATTCGTCAGCCCGAATTCAGGCGATATTTTGAAGCGAAAGACTATGGCTCACCTTTTGAGCAGCCCTCGTCGCTCAGTCCTCACATCCGCCTGAAATACATGATTTCCCTCTTTGGTGACGGGGACAGGCTTATTATTGTTCAGGATGCCACCCGCATACACAGCCTTGAACAGATGAGAAAAGATTTTATCAGCAACGTATCACATGAGTTGCGCACGCCCCTGACCGTGATCAGTGGCTACCTTGAAACCATCAATGATAACAGTGACCAGTTACCCGAGAAATGGCACAGGGCATTCAAGACCATGGCTCGTCAGTCAACCAGAATGGAAAGCCTGATCAGTGATTTGCTATTGCTTGCGAAATTTGAAACCAGCGATGTGCGCAATAATCAAAAGCTGGTAAATATGAAACAGGTGATAGAAGGCATTCGTCAGGATGCGTTGGCGATAAATCAGGAAAAACGCCATAGCATCACCTTCGAGGTAGAAGCAGAGGATATTATGGGCGATATGCAACAGGTTCGCAGCGCTCTCTCCAATCTTGTTTTCAATGCGGTGAAATACACTCCTCCGGGAGGGCATATTGTTATTGGATGGATTAAAAAGCCGGGCGGCGCCTATTTCACAGTGAAAGATAACGGAGTGGGCTTCGACCCCATTCATATTCCCAGGCTGACCGAGCGATTTTATCGGGTCGATCCGGGAAGAAACAGCAAGGAAGGGGGCACAGGTTTGGGGCTGGCCATCGTCAAGCACGTATTAATCAACCACGATGGCGAACTGAAAATCTGCAGCACCCCGGGTGAAGGCAGTGAATTTACCTGCTTCTTTCCCAATTCACGCTATGTGGATGACAGTCGAACCCGGATTGCGGTTTAGCATTTTGTCTGTGATATGCCGGGATACAGGGAAAACCATGCTGCCGGTATTTTTCATAATGGAAATATCCTGGCTATACTGATTTGCAACAATGAAGCAAAGCGTCCAGGGTGAACGGGCAAGACAATTCCATTGTGCTCAAGATCATTTTGGAATAAATAATACTTTTTTGAAATAAGCAATAACTTCAGAAAGTTAGCCTGTTTTTTTGTTTTTGGAAAAAACCGGCAATTGTGCCTGTTTTCTGCAATGAGCACCATATATTGTGGAATAACAGGTAATTTCTGATTGGCGTTTTAAAAGTTTTGACAGACTGGTAAAAAGAGAAGATGAGATTTCTGTATTTTATTGATTTATATGTAGTTTTAAAAAGTCAATAGAGTCAGAAAGGAGCCCCGTTATTGAGGGGATTAAGACGAAGTAGTGATGTCTTTGAAGGACTAAAAGTCGTCAGAAAGGAGCCCCGTTATTGAGGGGATTAAGACTGATGTTAATAATTTCAGCATTGATAATCTTTGTGTCAGAAAGGAGCCCCGTTATTGAGGGGATTAAGACAATCCTGTAGCTTCTGCTCCAGCCTTGCAGCCTGGTCAGAAAGGAGCCCCGTTATTGAGGGGATTAAGATCGCTGCCTGAGCGAAGTCGAAGGCAGCGGTTTGGGGCTTGCAAATCCCCACTCTTTTGTTGATGGAAACAAACGCACAGCCGTTACCATTGGCACTATCTTTTTGAAAATCAATGAAAACCTGTTAGCCGCACCGGAACCGGACGCGGTTATTACGTTTGAAAATCTGGCTGCAGGCCAGCTTGATGGGATACAACCGGCTAAATGGTTTGAAGAACATTGCAGTAAAGCATAGCGCCCCAATAATGAGCGAAGCGAAAAGCCCGCTGTTTTCAGCGCCGATTTATTTGCTTGTTATGTGCCATCACACTAGACTGTACAGATAAATGTACATGAACATTTTGGAGAGTAATATGGATGCAATAAGCTACACCTCAGCCAGAGCAAACCTGGCAAAAACCATGGCGCATGTCTGTAACGATCACACCCCGATTATTATTACCCGTAAAAGTGAAGCCCCTGTTGTTATGATGTCTTTAGAAGACTACAACGCAATGCAGGAAACTGCATATTTACTCAGATCCCCGGCAAATGCCAGAGACCTTTTAGAATCTATCGCCGAACTGGAAGCTGGCAACGGAACGGAAAGAGAGCTTCTTGAATGAAATTAACCTTCTCGACCAGGGCCTGGGAACAGTACCTTTATTGGCAAACCACGGATAAAAAAATACTAAAGCGTATTAATTTGCTAATTACAGATATTCAAAGAACTCCCGGTAAAGGTATTGGAAAGCCTGAACCCCTGAAACACAGCCTGTCTGGATATTGGTCTCGCCGTATAAATGATGAACATAGAATTGTTTACAAGCAACAAGGCGACACGATTCTGATTGCACAACTACGCTATCATTACGAGATATAGCAATATAAAAATCTGGCTCCATGCCAGTCTCACACATCTGTTACCCCGTATCCGTTGTGCTGACACCATGACAGCCCTCAATTATTCTTACCAGTCACAAGTTCTCTTTCCAGCCACAAGTTTGTGTTATCACCTCAACTCGTGATTTCAGAATACACTTAAAACCTGAACAAAACGTAACGAACCAGACAATCCATCAGGAGAAAGTGTAATGAAAACTACAAGCTGCTTTTTAATGTTAGTCACCTTCATCTTTGTGGGTATCACTGGATGTTATGACTCAAAAACCGAAAAGGCATTTAACTATGCAGATGATCTGCAGCTGGCAATCGAAAGGTTTGAACAGTCCAGAACAGACACATCCAGAGAAGTCAATGAAATCACGGAAGAGGTTATCAAGAAACTGGCCGAAGAAACCCCTGATTTAAGATGGGTTGCAAAGTCGTGGGAGTCTGAATGGAGAGATGTTCAGGGCAAATATGACAAACTGGTAGGTGATTTTTCGATGGTTGCCACCTCCTCACGCAGTTATTTCAATCAGCTCGAACAACTTGCCAACGAGATTAAAAACTCCACTATCAAGGCTCCCGAGCAGGAGAAAAATGCAAGGTTAAAAACCTCATGGACAGAAACCTTTAACCAGGCCAGCAAAGACATAGAAAAATTAAGCACTCTTATAAAAGATGGCAATGATTTTCACAAAGTTCTAATTGGTGCCTCTTTGCGTGAAAAACTGGTTCAGAATATTGATGACCTCAAGAATATTTCCAAAAGAGCGCAGATATTACTGCACGATCTGGAAAAGCTGACCATTGAAGGTAAAAAGTTAACTGCGAATTGATTGCGATATGAAATTACTGCCATTAACACTCTTGCTTCTCTTAACCGGATGTTTTGCTGACGCCAGCCATACGTCATTGGAGGAATATGCCTCGGAATTACCTGGTGCCATAAAAAACGGGCCAGGTGTTTTACGGTATTTATCTGCAAGTGCAGGAAAGGCTCCGGATGTTCGTATGGCACAGCACTACAGGGATGTAACAGGCAAATGGCAATACCTTGCTGACCCACCGAACCATGATCATTTTATTAATGTCGAGTCGGTCTTTAAAAATCAGTCATTCCGTGGTGATTGTGAAGATTTTGCAGCAACTATCATGGCATTGTGTGCAGGTCTGAATCTTGAGTGCCATATTGCTCTTGGCGTGAAAAATAATTCCGGTCATGCATGGCCAGAATTAAAAATTCATAAAACCATACCCTCCCGGGCGCTATTAAAACGACTATCCAGGTTATTTGGCCAGTCGGCAAGCTATGTTTACAGAGAAAATGGTTTCTGGCTCCGCTTAAACCCAAAGGGAGTGCTTTCGGGATATAAAACCCATTACCTTATAAACGAAGCCGGAAAATTACAAAAGGCCGGAATGGAAAGTATACTGCCCCCCTGGTTCGATGATCAGAAGAACAGAAGGATACCGCAAGAACTGCCGCTTTTTTAAAGCAGTGAGCGCCACATAAATTTGCAACATTGTTCCGGTCAGTCTATCGTGAACGGGTACGTCAATTTCATTGTGGTTAAGATTATTTTGGAATAAATAATACTTTTTTGAAATAAGCAGTAAATTCAGAGAGTTAATTTGTTTTTTTTGTTTTTGGGAAAAATCGGAAATTGTGCTTTTTTTCTACGGAGAACACTATATTTTGTGGAAAAACAGGGTAATTTTTGACTGGCGTTTTAAAAGTTCTGACAGATTGGAAAAAAGAGAAAATGAGACTTCTGTACTTTGTTGATTTATATGTAGTTTTAAAAAGTCAATAGGGTCAGAAAGGAGCCCCGCTATTGAGGGGATTAAGACATTCCCCTATGCCTGATTAATTAACTGTCTCGGTCAGAAAGGAGCCCCGCTATTGAGGGGATTAAGACAGCTTCTGCTAATTCATCTGCATTTATTGATGAAGTCAGAAAGGAGCCCCGCTATTGAGGGGATTAAGACTGTTCATTCAGAGTTAATTCAATATTATTCTGAAGTCAGAAAGGAGCCCCGCTATTGAGGGGATTAAGACAAGATGCCCACTTCCTTCAGGAGAACACCTTCCGTCAGAAAGGAGCCCCGCTATTGAGGGGATTAAGACTAGCGTAATCAGCTTCTCTGATATCATCAGCTAAGTCAGAAAGGAGCCCCGCTATTGAGGGGATTAAGACGTTATGGACATTGCTGAACTTCACAGCTAAGGAATGTCAGAAAGGAGCCCCGCTATTGAGGGGATTAAGACACTAAGAATCTATCGTTTATAGCGTAATTAGCTGGTCAGAAAGGAGCCCCGCTATTGAGGGGATAGAGGTTGCTGCCTTCGACTTCGCTCAGGCAGCGGTGTGGGTTAGTTCGCTCTGGTCTATCAGGTACCACGCGGATACATTTATCAACAGGGCGCACCGTTTTGTTCACTATCCTGTCAATTGATATTTACCCAGGCCAAAGGTGGTTTTGCCACCGAGGTGAAGCTGTTCACCTATTTTGAGTAAGGGAATCGCATGGTTGATTTCACCATAAAAACTCACCTGGCCTTTTAATCCACCAAAAGGGAGCTGTGCTTTTTGTTTTAATGAGAAGCGTTGCCAGTCTTCATAATAACAATGGCTGGTCATTTCCTGTTCGCGTAGTGGTGGTCTTTCGTTGAATATCGCATCAAGCAGTTCATCATCGTCGATGACCCAGAAGCGGCTGAGTTGAGATAAACGGCGTAATATATGGTTACACCAGGCCCCCAGACCGGGGGCATGTCGCTTGACAATCTCCCCACGATACTTCAGGCGTACCGGTGTTATCATTTGTATTGCCAGTTCCATATTGCCTTCAAAAAACGGATCAAAATCACTTTGGGCCATGTAGTCTGACAGGGTCGACGGAATCAGCCCCGGCTTTAATCCGGCTGCTGTACAGGAGGCGATACTGATAATTTCAAAAGGCGTACGCTGGTCGCCCAGGCCCATTTTTTCACCCAGGGTCAGTGCCGTTACAATGGCATCCTGCAGGCGAATGGCACTGCCGAACAGGGTTAAATCAAAATCGTACAGCTCGCCTTTATGCCAGTGAGTTTTGTGGTCATTATTGGGGCAAATGATATAGGGTTTGGGCTGCTGCTGATCATGCTCGCCATAGCAAATATGGAAAGCCTGCTCATCAGAACGTTTCAGTGCATGGCCAAACCAGCCATGCAGCATGGAGCCCTTGAAGGCAGGTAGCACTGTATCGTGCTGAAATGCGAGGGTCACTCTGAGTTTCAGCAGAGGAAACCGGCTTGCCAGATGATGCAGGGCCGGGCTTATGCCGTAGCTCCGGTTCATGCTAGAGCTCCAGTTTGTACTTTTCTTTCAGGCTGTTCAATTCCGCTTTGTTGGCGGCTACTTTTTTCTTCGGTTTTTTGTGGTACTCATACTTTCTGGCCAGTTTATACAGTTGCATTGCAGATTCGGATTTAAATGCATTGTCGTCTGATAAAAACGTCGCCATAGCTTCGCGGATTAGCGGCGGAATATCATTTTGCTGACTTGCTGCCAGCTTTTCTTCCAGTTCAAGCAGTATCTGGCCGCAAGGTGACAAACTGGCCATTCTGGCCTGCCTTTCTGCGATGGCTTTTTGCTCATCGGCCTGTTTCTGTCGTGCTTCTTTGGCCTCTGCTTTACGCCCGAGTAATTCCTGATCCCTGCTGGATGTTGCATCGACAAGATCGCCCAGTCGGCCTTCACCAAAAGAGAGGGGTACATGATGCCTGGCAAATCTACCGGGCTCTGCACGATGCAGACTATTAAATGATTCAAGTCGAAGATTATTATTTTTAGCCCTTTGAAAGTCTTTGCTATCAATGGACATATATCGGGTATTCACATCCTGGTTATCATTCAGGTTGCTCATGGCCAGCAGATTGGCAATTTGCGGACTGTCTTGCCATTTATGGCTTTCGGTTTCAGGGTAACTGTCCGTCATTTGCCTGACGAAACAGTCTCGAAACCAGGCAACATCCGGTTGAGTAGCCTGAGTGGTTTGCGTATTTCCGTGCAGTTTGCTGATTCTGGCGCTCAGGCGAACGCTGCCTGCGCCAAAAGGTTTACCATGACCAAGCTGATGGTGATATCGCTCGTCGCCCGAGAGCTCGATACTCCACAATAATGCGCCCAGTTCGACAGGGTTAAGGTTATGAAAAACAATTTTTCCCGTGAATTGACTGTTTACCGGAGCCAGCTCCATCCTGCTGCTAACATTGGCATTCTTGCCCGTCGCATTACTGATCAGTTTGCCAGAATCCGGTTTTCTGGAAATGTATCGCTTCCAGCCAGCAGGGGTGGTATCAGAATCGTAGGTGTTGTACTCATTCGGTGACTTCTGCTCCAGATAAGCCGGATAGAAGGTCGGCTTGGGGTTATTCAATATCAGGGTTGAAGATAAATAAAGCTGAGGTTCTGAAAGGTTGTCGGCTGTCGCATCCGAGAAGATCACACGGCTTTTGAGCCCCAGACCATTGTCTCTTATTGTCCCGAATATCAGCTCTGCCAGATCAAAAAAGGCCTCTGACCGATGATTTTTTGTTGCCCTGTCGATCAGATCCTGCACTGTGTGCTTATAGGACGCTCTCGGCATTTTAGCAAAACCAAAAGCTTCTATTCTGTTACCCGATTTATCAGTAAGCGCAAATACCGGAATCCCGTTCGTTGGACAGAAGTTGCCCTGCAGGTACTTTACCTGCTCGGGGCGATGATTGCTGAACAATGCACTGACTTGCCGGTCAATCTGGTCAGATGTGGGTCTATCCCGCTTGTTAAAAAAGAAGTAGCTGAACTCATAGTCCCCGGGTTTGCCCCGCCCTTTTATCCGGTTGTTGGTGAAAACAAATTGCCCTCTGGTATTGCCTTGTTGCAGGGATCTTGCCCAGCGATTTTTTTGCTTGCCTTCTTCATCGGATATATTGGCAGTAAACGTCCTGGAAAGGGGTAGCTTCCTGTATTTTTCTTCAGCAGGGTCTTCATTTTTTATGCTGACCTTTAAGCTGTCTTTTATATCCTGGTGCTTTACCTTTGCACAATCGCAACCGGTATAAATCCATTTCTGTTGACTGTTGTCATACTTTATCCAGCCGGGTTCTACCCGGCTTTTACCAATGATATCGTGCAGATAGTGATTTTTTGCGCTGGATAGATCACGAAAGGAAAACTGCTGATTATCAACCGCATTAAACTTGCCAAAGCTGGCGATTTCCAGCACATTACGAATCATGCCCTTGACGCTGGAGCCGGGTATCACCGGGTTGCCCACCGGGTCTCTGGCCCATTTTACCAGGGTAGTCCGGTCGGCTTTTTTTTCCTGTTCAGCACCGACACACAGAGGCGTGCTATTGGTTAACCTGTATTCAATAATGCCGGAATAGCCCTCTTTAAAGGGCACATCATGGCTGACCAGATGCGCCCAGTCTGGCATATAGACCCACCTGGACAATGGCACGAAATGGTAGGGTGCATGAACTGTATTCACTTCAGGATAGTCAGGCATCAGTTCGCTCCTCCGTTATTTGTGATTTTTTTAAAACCGGCGAATTGCTGTACTGCGGGTTGCCAGCGTCCCTGGTGTTTCTCCGAGGTTTCCTGTTGCCACCACAGGCGGTATACGGCGGTGTTATATTGCTCTTGCAATGCACCATTACGCACATGGAAATGCTGTTCGCTGAATGCCATATTTGATTCGGCTTCTGTATAGATCGAAGTAACCACGGAATAGCGGTTGTCAGAGATCAGCCTGATGCTTAGGCTGTCCCTGGCACGACAATACTCGGCTTCAATCATATCTTCTCTGATGGGTGCTGTGGCGGAAAAACAGACCTCATCCCGATACATAACCCAGCCCTGATCGGGCAAAAACGCCGATATTGCCTGACGCATCTCTTCTGGAGACATGACCTTCTGTCCGGTTTCGAGGCTGCCGCTTTGCAGCCTGGGTAATGCCACGCCAAATAGCGCTCGTTCGTTGCCGGCTTGCTGCATACGGTGATAGTGATTCAGGCTCATGCGATAGCGTCCCCATTGTTGGTTGTTTGAGAGGGCAGTTGTACCAACCACTTTTTATTACTTTTTGAATTGTCTTCTGAATTGCCTTCTGAATTGCCTTCCGGATTGGCGCAGGGCATCACCAGACTGGTTCCCCGGCCACTACCGGCTCCCATTGGTAACAATCCGAGTTTCAGATCGTTGAGAGTATCGGCCAGTGCCGCTTCCAGTTCACTGGATAATTGCGCATCCCGCCTGAGCCACAGCTTTATGGTGAAGCGGGGTCGGTAAAGTAATTCTTCACTGAACAGGGCGCCTTTGCGAACGCCTCCGGTAAAACGGTCAACGCTGTTGTGATGGCGAATAACGGTGTGCTCATAGTCAATATCGCAGTCATCAATATAGAGTCGGCCTGCCCGGCTGTCTTCATGGTTTTCCGATGCGAGGCCAAACAGGGCGGTTAATTCTCCGGGTCGCTGCTGCCAGTCGTCATGGCCGCTTTCTGCCATGGTCTCAGCCCATATTTCTTTGTGTTTTCGCCAGTGGTAGGCCACCCGGTGGGCGATCATACCTTTGATGCTGCTGCCACAGAGTACGGCTTTATTCTTTTTCAGGCTTGCCACGTTTTTTTTCCATTCAAACCGTGGCTCACTGTAGGTAATCAATGCAACGGCGTTTTCAGGTCGGTTTTTGCCCAGGAGTTCGCTGCCTGAACCACAACGCCAGTTATCCAGCGCCTGCAGCGGAAGTTCGGCAATCAGGCGCAGGGAGCTGCTTTTTCCTGGCTCGGGCAGCCTGTTTTCCGACGTGACCCGGGCCTGGGTGTTCAGTGCCTGCCGTAATCTGGCAGCGGCACTTTGCCCTTGTGATAAATCTATCTCATGCTGCTCACAGGCAATTACTTTGATTTTTCCCAGACCATTACGGGTACTCGAGCCAAATGCAAAAGCCGGGTCGTGCCAGAGGCTGAGTAACTCTTGCCATTCATCCTTATGCAGGGTGGCATTGTCACCTCTACCTCGGTCACTCCAGCGCAGGGTGATACTGAAACGAACGCCTTTGGGCAATAGAATCTGGTCAAACTTGCCTGTTTCCCTGGCCACGCCACGGTCATTGATGGCTACACGTTCTCTGTGATGGGGGCGCTGTTGCGATAACAGATTCAATACCGCGTCCTGTTCTATTTCGGCAATGGGTGTCAGGGGTAAAACCGCCTGGTTTTTACTGTTTAACACCCGTCCATTACTGATGCTCAGGCTTGAGCTTTGTTCGGTGGTTCCCAGCCATTTATCACGCAGTGCCAGGCTTTTTTCTTTATCGGATGCTGCACAGGGGGCGCTTTGAATTACATGGCTCCATACTCCCGCAATTGCCGTAGCGGGAATATAAGGCAAACCGTTTACATCTCTTGCCAGTTGGGTATCAAAGCCGGTTTCCCGGCTGCCGGAATTAATGGCCATGGGGCTTCGGGTTTCAATAACCAGTTGAGTGACGTGGATTGTGCTCATGATTCTGTCTCCCCGTGATGACCGGTATTGATTTTGAACTCTTTTTCACATGCGATTAAGCCACGCCAGGTGGACAGGTCGTGACGACCCAGTTTCTCCAGTAACAGGCGCATGGTGGCGAGGGGTTGGTCAGCGAGCAGTTGTTCTGCACAGTGTGCAAAAGTAATCAGTCTGTCGCCATTATCCCACTGGATTCCCCATCCCAGTTCATCTCCTTCGGACTTGCATATTGCCTGCTCTCCAGTGAAGACATCCTCGCTCCATTTGTCGGCAGCGTTTCGCGTTTTCTCTTCAATACGACGCCACTGGCTGCTTGATGGGCCAGCTTCATTGCTGATGACGATATGGTTGTATTTTCGGGCGTTGCGATAGGCTCGAACAATCTCCTCCAGTAATTGACTGGCACTTTCCTGTTGTTTGTCTGCGTCTCTATTCAGGTTGAGGCGCTGTTTCACCCAGTCAGTCAGGGCAGAGTCTTCTGTCATGGCTCTGATGCCGCCGTCTGGTTCAGTCAGTGGCAAGGCGTTAAACAAAGGCGTATCGGCCAGCGTCGCCCTGACAGCCCATTCCGGGTTAACGCTGACCCATCCCAACCCCTGTTGCCGGTTGATGCCGATTCCCTGTTCAGCAAGCGTGTTTAACTGGGCACCGGTCAAAGGCCGGGTTAATTTGTAAACCAGAACCGAACCCTTGTTGATCAGTGCCTGTTCGCTGTCCAGACCCTGGCGCTTCTGGTTAAAGCGACTGATAACCGAACTGCGAATAAAGCTGTTTTTTTCGATCAGGTGGCCTTCTGCATCGGGAACCAGACTGTGTAGATCCGGGGTCAGTGTGGGCAGGCCGGTATCCGACAGGCATTCACAGTCACTCAGGCACCACAGCACCAGCCTGTTTTTATGCTTTGCAGGAGCGACAGGTGCAGGAACAGTGATCAGCTTTAATTCTACACGGCCAAATTCGGTATTACGCGAGCGACCAATGCGCAGCACGCCATTCAGGCTCTGTTTCAGTTCCTCCAGAACACTATCGTCGTCACTGTCTATCCAGCCTGAAAACTGCTGACCGGCTTCGATACAGGAATAGGAAAAAAGCTGGCTTTCTCTGGCTTTTCCCTTGAGTGCATCCAATGCCGTTTTGGTAGTGATACTCTGCCTGACAATGCCTGCATCGCCCTGTGCATTGATGTAGCCATCGCGACACTGTTTGTATTGAACGCCGCTGTCCCGCCTGAAATCAGCCGCTGCCTGATTGCTGATTGCAGCCTTGTTGTACCGGCCATTTTCTATAACGCTGGCACCCTTGGGAAAATGCCAGCTGGCCGGTGTTGGCAGGCAAAGCCGGTGATTATGCACCGGGTAGCAGGGGCTGAACCGGGTCTGCCCGGAGTGAAAGGCGTGCCAGCTCCGGTTGTCTTCCATGGTGCTGTAATGGCGGCTTGCCAGGGCACCCAGAATGGCGCTGCCCGGAATATAATCCAGACATTCATGGTTATTGGTGGTCGCATTGTTCTGACTGACAATCACCGGGTCGAGCGTTCTCAGGGTATAGTGCAATTTCATAATCAGGCTCCTTTGATCTGCTCTGCGGTGACTTCGACCTGCCCCAGGCCACGATGACGTTTGGCTCCCAGTTCATAAATCAACGCAACTGTGTTGCCTAACCAGTCGGCAAAATCTTCGCTTATGGCAACAAATTCATTGAAAGCCGGATGACTGTCATTCAGGGTTAACAGGGCAGTCAACGTCATGGGAATGGCGACTTCCATGCTGCGCAAACTGCCATTTTCGGCCACACCCGTTTCATGATTGATTGCCGTTGAACTGATGACCCTATACAGCTGTGCGCCTGCCCCCGGAGTCCGGATGAAAAACTGCGTCTCGGCATCGGAAAGCCGGGCGCTGGAAATCTGGATGATGCCCTGTTTACTGTCACCGGCGCGATCCTCACTGCCGAATAGCAAAGTAACGACCCTGTCAGAGTTCTCGCCAAACCACTGATTATCCGCTGCTGTAGAAAAAGCCTGGCGCAGCAGGCCTTTGACGGATTTTCCCGGTAAATATGGCAATCCGTTATGATCTTTCAGCACCAGTGCATCGGCATAGGCACCTGCTGCCTTGCCATTACCAATATGCCAGTCACTGGTGATAGTAAAGGTTAATCTGAACTGGCTCATCAGGCGGTCACCTCATCTCTGTTGGTTGCATGGCTGTTTTTGTCCTGGTGTCTGTCCTGGTGTCTGTCCTGGTGTCTGTCTTTTATACCCTGTGGTCTGAAGTGATCCAGAATCAACAGGTCGTTGATAATTGTCTGAGCATTGCCATCCGCATCCAGCCAGTACCAGCCTTCACAGGTCGCATTTTCAGGCGTGCAGTCATTCAGCAACTGTTGCAGCTTTTCAATTGCTTTTTTGTCCGTGCATAGCTGAATACCACGGTGATAAATTCTTTTCGCTTCTTCCAGATCATTCATGGCGATATGGGTGGCCATTTGCCGCCACCTTGCCATCGAGACCGGTGCGTTCCCCGACTGATTTGACAGTTCCACAATCGCTTCGAGCTGGTTGAAATCGGTACGGCAGTTTCCGGATTCCGGCGCATCGACAAAATAACGTGCCTGTCCCAAAGTAATGGTTTTGTCGTTAATTGGCGTGGTTTTGTCGTGAAACGGACAGGTTTGTGATTGCTGCATCAGGGCATCAAAATCATCCGTAACAGCATTGGACAAGCGATAAATGGCCAGTGCCGCCGGGCCCACCTGGTTCGAGTCAACCACACTTTTGGTCAGTACCTTGGCAGCATCACACAGACCTTCGACCACATGGTGTGAGTGGGTAAAAGGGTGACCGGCCTTATGATACAAAATACCGCCACTGGCACTTAAATGATCCAGTTGGCTGCCAGAATCTTTTAATACCTCGTTAGAGCCTTTCAATACCTTCCTGAAGGTATCGGCCAACCGCTCTTTCGAGGCGGATGTAAACTCACGACAGAATATCCGACTGTAATCCAGCGCCAGATCGGCCCGGCACAGCAGGGTAATATCATCACCGCCGAGCACCACAGGGCGCATGGGCAGGAAGGTTTTGTCGCCCCGGGTGTAGAGCCCCTTGTCATAAACAAACTGCGTCGCTCTTTGTGCTGCGATTACCGTTGCCTTACCGAGTGCGTCTGAAAAATGACGAAACGCCTTGCGATACGCTTCCGGTGTTTTGTCCGCCAGAACCTGGTTCAGTTGACGAAGAATAATCCCCAGGCCGTTACCATCTATGTGTATCAGCGCCATGTCTTTAATGGCTTCACGGGAAGAGTCCGTATTATCATTTTGAAAATTGAAGTCGTGATCAAAATCAATCGGATAGTGAACCCGGCCTTTCAGATCGTTCGGCGTGAAGTTATCCTGCAAGGCAGCGGAGCCGCGCATATCCCACAATTGATAGGCCTGACGATGATGCTCGGTATCGAGATCGCAGTAACCTTCGTCTTTTGATGCGCGTTTCGCCATGTCGGACATGGGAACGCCGGGTTTGCCTGTGCGCGGGTCACGCGCCAGAATGGCTTTGCCAACCGGGAATTTGACATCTGGCGTATTGCGGTTTGCGGCCAGCAGCTGGTGACCTTCCTTAAGCGCCTGAGGCAGGTCATCGCCCTGGCTTAACGCGTCGGTAAACTCCAGCGAAGGGAATAACTGCTGTATCGTCAGTGTCCACAACGAACGCAGAGTAACCAGCGGCTCTCTGCTGTTGCAACAGGCGTAGAACGCACCGCCCTTGCAACGTAAAAATCGAATCAGGGTATGGCTTTCGGGTTTTTCCGGGTCAATCAGGTCGGATTCCAGAGACGCGTTTTCCAGTACCTTATAGAGGGCACAGTCTTCCGTGGAATCAATCAGCCGGTCAAGACGCTCACTGGCAGAGATGATGTCTCTCAGTTTACCTGATGCAAACAGGTAGGATTGTATTGCTTTGGCTTCAAATAAATAACAATGGAGCATCGTGTTATTCCCGTAAGGTTGCAATTAATGAGCGGTAAAAACAAATTTGTTTATGTTCCAATAAAGTTGTTTTTGAGCAAAAAGCGGCCGGGTTGCGAGTAAAACAGCCCATACATGGCATTTCTCCTTTTAGAACCTGTCATTGAATCGTGTGACTCGTTGCGTTCTGTTCAGGTTTTTAGTCTATTCCAAATCACCTGCTTGTGGCGGATTCACAAACTTGTGGTGGTTCGCATCTGCCTGGTTGTTGGCCATGCTATTTGAGGCAGAGCGGTTTGGTGTTTCTCACCTTTGTGATGTATCACCGGGGGGAAGGTGTAATACGGGTGTCGGACAGGCACCATTCCCTGAGTACGTCAGTTCGTGACACTTCAGGGGCAGGATGACTTTCAAAAAACAGAGCTTATGCTGCTTTTTGAGAGTAACCCTGCCCCTTGTGTTTGAGGTAGCCCTTTTTTATCGCTTTTTTCCGGTCTGTATGCACGGCAGCCTGATTGAACTGTCTGGCATATTTGGCAACATAATTATTCTGAACGGGTTGCGGGGATTTTCTCTTTTTCGATTTCATTGCATGACATCCTTTCTGTTTTTTATCTGGTTACAGCTTGCTGCAAGGTGTCTACTCACGCCTCCAGGGGCAGTCTGCGCCGGAAGACGCTGTGAATACGTCCCTGTAAGCTCGACTTTGGCATCCATGCCAAAGACGCTTCCTGCGCAGACTGCCCCTGGAGGCTTACACCGGATGGGGGTAAGTAGTTACGCTGCAAGAATACACGGAAAAACCGGGCATGGCCAATTCACAAATCTGTTATCAGAAAGGCAGGGGGCTTTGTGCAAGGGAAAAAACTGACAAGTTTGTGGAATTACCGTTAGCCGGAAAACGCCCTACACTAAGTGGCACAAGATGACATAATACGGAGTGAATCATGACATTACCAGCCGCATACCCTCGTCGAATATTAGTTGCAGTCAGCGGATTAAGCCCGGCCATTCTGACAGAAACCCTGTATGCCCTTGCCACAGATAGCGAGCGACCCTTTATTCCCACAGAAATTCACCTGATCACCACCCTGGAAGGCAAAGAGCGGGCGACAAACTCCCTGTTAAAAGGTGCCGATGCCGCCTTTACCCGTCTGTGTGAAGAGTACCAGCTGCCCGGCATCACCTTCAACGCTGATTGTATCCATGTCATTACTGACGGAGAAGGCAAGCCCCTGAGTGATATCCGGTTACCCGGGGATAACCAGAGAGCGGCCGATTTTATTGTTGATACGATTCGGGGATTTACCGCCGATGACGAGAGTGCTGTGCATGTCTCCATTGCCGGAGGAAGAAAAACCATGGGCTATTATGTCGGCTATGCGTTGTCTTTGCTTGGTCGTGAGCAGGACCGCATGTCGCATGTGTTGGTGGATTCGGATTATGAGCGATGTCGTTCGTTTTTTTATCCGACAAAAAAACCTGTCGTCAATATTAACAGTGACGGTAAGCATATCGACTTTTCTGAAGCAAAGGTACACCTGGCGGAAATTCCGTTTGTGTGTATGCGCACCTATCTGCCCCGGTCTGTGTTGAAAAAAGACGCGCTGATTACAGGTAAACGCAGTTTTTCGGAAGTGGTTAAACTGGCTCAGCCTGACCAGAGAGTAAAGGCTCTGGAAATTAACCCGGAAAATCAAATTCTGAAGGTGAATGGACTTGAATTTAAGTGGACCGCAGGGACTGTTAACCTGGCTTTTTATATCTGGATGATTATGGAAACAGTCATAAAAGGTAAAAGGCTTGCCTGCCCCCCCGATATTGGAGACGAGTCGGGCAAACCCTATGGCGAAAAGGCGTATGGCGAGTCACTTCATGAAGTCTATGACAGGTTTTTTGATGGTATGTCTGACAGGTCGAGTAAAGCCATGCAAAACGGCATGACATTTCATTACTTCTCCGAGAGAAAGAGTCGGGTAAACAAAGAATTGAAAAGCCAGTTAGGTGAGGTGCTCGGTGGCCTGCTGGAAATCAGGTCTGCCTCATCAGAGAATTTTGTTGATGTGAGCGAGACCGATGTGACGCTGATCGATCCGTCGTTTTGAGATCAATGCATTTGGCTGGAAATAAAGCCCGGAAGGTGGCGAAACCGGGCTTGTTGACTGCCAGATACGGCTCCAGGGGTTAAAACCTGCCTGCAACAGTGAGGAATGATTATGGCTCAGGTCTATTTATTAAACGCCCCCGTCATCACCTGCTATGGCGACTACCGCTTTGAAGGTCCGGTCTCAATCGGTTTCGTGAAAGAGTACCTGGCTCCGGGCTTTGAAAGTGCAATCGGCCACCAGGCCACCGCCGACCTGCTTTCGGAAATGCTGGGAATGGACGTGCCGATGCACCGGCAAACTATCAGAATGCAGCCTGAAGACAGTGCCATTGTTATGCGCACCCTGGTGCGTATTCCGGAAGCCAAAGTGCTTGATAAAGCCGCACTGGCTGAAATACCCGTTGAGTTAGGGCTGCTCACGCGTCTGGGTTAGCCGGTTTATATCGCGTCACTATTTTCTTGGTTCAATAACGCTATTTTCGTATTGCGCTTTCTTTGCCTGCCACCGTCTCCCTCCGGTAACCAGATTATTTAAAATGTCTTAATCCCCTCAATGTCGGGGCTCCTTTCTGACCAAAATTGGCGGCAAAATTGGGCCGTGGTTCTGGATGTCTTAATCCCCTCAATGTCGGGGCTCCTTTCTGACTCTATTGACTTTTTAAAACTATATATAAATCAATAAAGTGCAGAAGTCTTGTTTTCTCTTTTCTCCAGTCTGTCAGAACTTTTAAAACGCCAGTCAGAAATTATCCTGTTTTTCCACAATATATGGTGTTCATTGCAGAAAAGAAGCACAATTGCCGGTTTTTCCCAAAAACAAAAAAACAGGTTAACCTTCTGAGTTTGAGACTTATTTCAAAAAAGTATTATTTATTCCAAAATGATCTTGATCACAGTGGAATTGTCTTGCTCATCTACCTTAGACGCTTTGCTTCATTGTTGCAAATCAGTGTAGCCAGATTATGTCCATTCCGAAAAATACCCGCAGCATGGTTTTTATTAACGACGCCTGGCAGAGCAGAGTGACTGGCCAAGGAATTTGTGACGGTGCGAGACCTTACCTTTTATCGTTTTATCCGGGTGTGTGACCAGATCCAGCTTTTTCAGCTCAATGGTCAACCGGTTAAAACTGCTGTGCATGGATGATTCTGTTTTGGCGAGTAGCAGAATATCATCGGCATATCGAACAAATGGAATACCGGCTTTGTGCAATTGCCAATCCAGACTGTTGAGGTACAGATTGCCCAGAATGGGAGAAAGAATCGCTCCCTGGGGAATCCCCCGGGATTTTGCCAGAAGAGTTCCCTGTGTTTTATGTGCATCAAGCCATTTATTGATTAAATGACAGGTGGGTTTGTCCCGCAATGTTTGTTTTATGTGTTTTTTCAGCTTCCCTAACGGGATTTGATCAAAAAAGTGATAGACATCGGTGTGAACCAGATAGGGGTGCCCCTCGGAAATAATGGTGCGGGCTCGCCCGGCGGCCATCTGGATGTTGCGCCCTGGCCGAAACCCGAAGCTGTCTGTATGGAATCGGGGTTCCAGAATGGGCGTTAATATTTGCAGTAATGCTCTTTGGGCAAGTTTGTCTCTTAATGTAAGTGCGGTTAATTGCCGCGTTTTACCATCAGCCCTGGTGAGTTCGAAACGGCGTATCGGGCCGGGTGTGAAACGGTTTTTTTCCAGGTCATCCCTCAGGCTGAGAATATGCTGTAGTTTGTGTCTCTCCATTTCGGCACGTCTTACTCCGGGTTGCCACACCGTTTTGTCGTTACGAAACCAGTTCCATGCCCGGTCAAGATTTTGTGGGCACAACATCTGGTGAATAATCGTTGTCATGGTTCAACTCCTGATTGACTATGTCTGTTGGTTCAGCCTGATGATTGAGGACAGAGGTGGCAAAATGATGGGCCAGATAGTGGCAAATATCTGAAATATGCTCTGCCTGCTCCGGAACCGGATAACCTGGCCACAGATGGCCACTGTATTCTCGCCAGATTATCCCCGAGGATTGTCTCCAGCGGGTGATGGCAGGCATAAAAACCGGCCATCCTGATTTTGCCAGCCGCCATCCTTCATTGGTTTTCCTGAGTTGATCAGGAGAAAGCGTTGTCTGGCAAAGGTTCACCACAAAGCAATCGACAAGCGGGCGAAACGGCTCCAGTATATCCAGCACCAGTGAGGGTCGACCAGGTACAAGCTGGTGCAAAAAACCGATGTCTATGTCGAATCCTCTCTGCACCAAAGCCTGTCTCACGTCACCTTGAACAAATGAATAGGAAAGCGATAGCAGTGCATTGACCGGATCCAGCGCCGGCCGTCTGTTTCGGCCGGAAAACCCCCATTTTTGATCGAATGATTCTGCCAGCAATGCAAACCAGGATTTTGACACGGCACCTTCCATGCCTCTTATCGAGTTTGCCGATTTTGCGGTTTCAAGTGCGTTGTCGGCCTGGGTCAGTGAGCGGATGAATTGTGCGTGCCGGCAACTTTTATCGTCAATGTACCGGCTGGTTGCCAGTGCCAGCCGGTATCCGTTGAATTTCGCCTGTACCAACGCTTTGATCAATGGCAGGCAGCCAACACTGTCAGCGGCTATTCTGTGTTGCCTGGTTCTGAGTTGAACAGATGGCACCTGGCCCGGTGTCAGCCAGTTAATGGCTCCGTTACTGCGCCTGTCGCAAACCATGGTGGGCACACCGTTGGCAGCGGCTTTTTGCAATACATCGGCATTTAATTGTACTTTTCCCCGTATTACCAGGCAGTCTACCTGGGACAGGGGGATACGTTTGACCAGTCTGCCATTGTGCTCGATGCGTAATGCCTTCGATTCTGTGCTGAGGCTGCAGGGCGGTTCTGCAAGTACTGTGATCATCGTCAGTTCCCCCTTTTAATTGCTGACAGGCTATTGATAATCCACTGCTTTTTATGAGCCAAACAGTGCTGAAAAAATGCCGGGCGATGGTTTGGGCGAATTTGTGGATTGCGGGTTGGGTGTCAGGCTGCCATTCAGCCATAAAGATTGACGTCCCTTGATCCGGTAAACCCGCACGTCATCTTCGTCTTCGACGATATCGGCAATCTGGTTAAAGATATTCTGCATTTGCCTGTGTCCATCAATAAGAAAAACAGAATACTGGATGGCAAAACCCAGCTTTTTCAGTCGGTAATGAACCTTGCGCAAACGCCTTGGGTCTCTTATGTCATAGGTGAACAGGTAGGTGCCTTTTTTGGGTGTCATGTTTTTATCTCCCACAGGCCATCGGGAAAACTGCTGCGACCTTCCCCCAGCCATTTTATTCGCCTGGGCTGGTGCAGCCAGGCAACTGCCAGCCTGTCTGTCTCTGCATCAATTTCTTCAGATAGCTGTATGAATAATTCTTCGGCTTCCCGGTAGTTCAGGTAGCACTCTGCCACGGATTTTTGTCCTTCGATTCGCCAGTCTTTCAGTATGCGGAAGACTCTCTGGCGGGTTTTATTGTCACTGATGTCATAAGCCACAATGGCAGGGAACCGCCTGATCATCACTGTTCTCCTGATAGTCTGCCTGAATGTGATTCATTCTATTCCGGAATGGGCCGGTTTGACGTTTCGCAAGTTTGTGATGAAGAACAGATGGAGCCAGGGTCATCACCTGTTCATTATCGCTTATTCAGGCTGGCAGACCCGCAGTGACAAATTTGTATGTTCCGCAGTCAGGTTTTTTGGGGCAAAATTACATTTAATACTCAGGTCAAATTAAGGAGAAGAAAATGAACGATAACATAAACACATGGGTTGACAGTCTTCCTGATGAAGCAAAGGAACTCGTCAAAAAAGAAACCGAAAAGGCGTTTCCCTATGAGCCCAACATGTCCGTATTGATAAAAAAGTGATTGACCACTAACTTGTTAAATAAAGTGGTAGCGCATTTTGCCGGATAATCCGTATTGCAATTACGCAGTTGTATGACTTTAACTTGAAACCAGAGGAATAGTGATGAAAGAGAATATTCTGTTTGCTCCTACCAAAGAAATTGCCGCCTGGGCCGAAAACGACTTTTTTCCTATTGGCAGAGTAGTCACTGACTATGATGAATTGCTCAGGCTTGACCTGCAGCAGGTTGGTTCCCTGTATGGAAAGTTCTCACAGGAGCAGTTATCCGCGTTTATCGGTTTTGGTTTGCGTGTGTATCACCTGGAGTCGGAGTCTCGTGATGATACTTTTCAGGATAGGGGTGAACGCTTTATCTGTTACCATCGGGGAGAGAACAACGAGCCGCAGCAGTCAGCGATTCACGTATTATTGGTATCCGGCCATATTGTTCCGAATCTTGTTCCTGTTTTTGACGAGCATGACAAAAAAGGCGTGACCGGGATTGTGTTGGTAACCACATGTCAAATGACGGAGGCAGAAAACGTGATTCGCAATCTGGCTCATGACAGAGGCATTCCGGTTTATAAACCCTGGCCTGCACATCACAGTAAATATTTTGGCAATCTTGAACGTGCTCAGGATCTGGTAAAACGTTTGCGACGTTTATACCCCGCCAGCCCTCTGGTTTTAAATGCTACGGGTGGAACCAAGCCTTTCAGTATGGCTTATGTCGATGCTTTTCGCCATGAAGCCAATGCCCGGATCATTTATGTGGACACGCAAAGTCGTAATATCGAACGTCTGGATACTGATGCCAATACGCCTTTGCCCAATGTGTTGACGTTACGCGAATACTTTGATGCCGTGAACTTTGAGGTTATATCCATTGAAAGTGAAAACACCGAAAAGGCGGAGGCCATTGAAAAACGTGCCAGGTTGACCCGTTCTCTGGCGGAGGAATTGCCGGAAAGAAAAGGAGGAAAAAAACAGGGTATAAAAAAGGCTTCAATGGCGGGGATAAATATGCTCGCACAAATCGGAATGGACGCTTACCGCCAAGGGCAGGCGGGCATTGCCAAACTGGAGTATGCACCAGATGGAGCCACGATAGCATTGTTAAATCAGGCACAGCAAGCAGGGCTGCTGGATAAGTGGAGTAATACAGAGTGGCAGTTTTCCTCTTTGGATGCAGCTCGTTATTTGGGGGGTGTCTGGTTGGAAGAGTTCGTCTACCTGTCGCTTGGAGATGCGGTTAAAAGGTGGCAGCCGGAAGTGGGTGCCATTCATCTGGCGATGGGGGTAGAGGGGCGTTGGCATAATCAAAAAGGAAACTCACAAGGTGTAAAAAATGAGTTTGATATTTGTGTGGTATTTAACAATCAGTTGCTGTTAATCGAGTGTAAGACGGCCAGGTTTGGCGGGCAGGATCATGGCAAAGCCGGTAGTAACAAGGCCGGTAATAACAAAGTCAAAGCGCAGGATGTGGTGAACAAGCTGGATCTGTTTAACCGGGCGGCTGGTAGTCTGTTTGGTGCCGGGTGGCTGGTTTCGGCCAGTCGTTTACCGGAACATGCACGGCAGCGAGCTGAAATAAACCGGAATGTGGTTCTGGATGGTATCGACGGAATCAATCATCTGGTCGCAAAATTTGATCAATGGATCGAAGATACACGATCAAAGCCGGTGCCAGATTAACTAACGAGCACTGGTAGTTGCTGGCGCTGCCGTGAGCCGCAGAAATCCGGCAGGCCATCACAGACAGTTTTCGACGCATAACGCCAAACTTCTGGCGGTTGTTATCCGAGGGGTAGTTCCCATGACGAATCTCTTCCGGATATTGTCGGAGCTGCCTGCGCTAAATCCTGTTATCATGGAAAGCAAATCTACCAAGGAAGCCAGGCCCATGCCCGATCAGGATGAACAACAGGAAAAAGATCAACGCGATCGACCGAAGCAGAACAAAAGCACGGGCATTATCGACCCCCATGACCGGTTTTTCCGCACCATGATGCAGTACCAGGATTTTTCATCCGCATTTTTCGATGTTCATTTACCTGACAAATGGTCTCGCCATCTGGAAGCCGACTCGCTGACATTGTCAAATGAAACCCATCTGGACAAACAGCTACAAAAAACCATGAGTGACCTGGTATTTACCTGCCAGATTAAAGGACAAACCAGCTATCTCTGCCTGCTGGTCGAACATCAATCCACCCCGGACAAGATGATGGCCTTTCGCATGATGGATTATGTATTTGGCGTGCTACGCAGTGCCTTGAAACGCCACCCGAATCGACCACTACCGCCGGTTTATGGCCTGCTCTTTTATCATGGTCAGCAAACGCCTTACCCCTACAGCCTGAACCTGCTCGATTGCTTTGATGACCCGCTTGGTATTATGCAGGAAACGCTTTTTCAGCCGGTGCCCATTGTAGATGTGAATCAGATTCCGGATGAAGAGTTGAAAAAACAGGCCTGGGTGGGCGCACTTTCAATGGGGATGAAGTACATCAGAGAGCAGGAGCTATCACCA
>PDWI01002191.1_pt1 | contig 53104 bp, 49 predicted proteins | sample 1430891 | NCBI WGS metagenome assembly PDWI01 (sample SAMN01162508, study PRJNA174530) | Oral metagenome, whole genome shotgun sequencing project. | biome: Marine environment; feature: Marine mammal; material: Swab sample of the gingival sulcus; isolation source: swab sample of gingival sulcus... | reverse complement strand
CCTTCTAATTATAAATATTGGGGATCTTCCATTTGATCCCACAATTAGGAGTATACACCACTTTGGGGTTTTCCGCCGCGCGAGCGGCTTCGTTCAACAGGTCGTTTCACCGGACTCGTTCCACTCGCCGGTGAACTCTGCGTTAGTTTCTTTTATGATTTGTTGTGGGCAAACCTCGGTGAAAGACCAGGTGGGCCCATGGCCGTCGTTGGAAAAATAAAGTCACCCATCTGCAACGCCGCAGATAGGTGACTTTGCACCCAAACACAGCTTTATTTCCTGATGCCAGCTCATCGTGTTCCGCGGTTTATTGTTCGTTATGTCATCCGCCCCATGGGAAAAATTCCAGTCTGTCCGAAAATTTTTTTCTTTTATTTCCTGGAAAAATGCTTATATGTTGTACTGATAAATTAAATAATCTTAAAATTTAAACAGGTAACGTTTACATGGTATTCAATTTCCTTACGAAATTATTCGGATCCAGCAATGACAGGATCCTTCAAAAAATTCAACCTATTATTGAAAAAATAAACGAATTTGAACCCCGAATCCAAGCCATATCAGATACCCAGATCAGTGAAAAAACAACTGAGTTTAAAAATCGTCTGGCTAAGGGAGAATCCCTGGACGACATTCTTCCTGAAGCCTTTGCGGTGGTCAGGGAAGCATCGGTGCGTACCCTTGGGCTGCGTCATTATGATGTTCAGCTCATTGGCGGCATTGCATTGCACCGCGGTACCATTGCAGAGATGAAAACCGGTGAAGGTAAAACCTTGATGTCAACCCTGCCCGCTTATCTGAATGCCCTTACGGGTAAAGGGGTGCACATTGTTACAGTCAATGATTATCTGGCTAAGCGCGACGCAGAATGGATGTCCCAGGTGTATAATTTTTTAGGGCTGACTGTGGGGGTGATCCTGCATGACATGGGCGCCCAGGAACGCAAACAGGCCTATGAAGCTGACATTACATATGGGACCAATAACGAATTTGGTTTTGACTACCTGCGGGATAACATGAAATTTGAGCCCGAAGAATTGGCCCAGGGTGATCTGCACTTTGCCATTGTGGACGAGGTGGACTCCATTCTCATTGACGAGGCAAGAACCCCTTTGATTATTTCAGGCCCGGCTGAAAAATCCACTCACCTGTATATCCAGGCCAATACCATTATCCCGGCATTTAAAAAAGATACCGACTATACCCTGGATGAAGAATCCAAAGCCGTGTCCCTTACCGAAAGCGGCATTGCAAAGGGTGAAGAGCTGCTCCATGTGGACAATCTTTATGATCCGGCCAATATTGAACTTTTGCACCACCTTAACCAGGCGTTAAAAGCCCATGTCATTTTTAAACGTGACACGGACTACATTGTTAAAAACGGCCAGGTGGTCATTGTGGATGAATTTACCGGCCGGCTTATGGATGGCCGCCGGTACTCGGAAGGTCTCCACCAGGCCCTTGAGGCCAAGGAGGGGGTTAAAATTGAAAATGAAAACCAGACCCTCGCTTCCATCACCTTCCAGAACTATTTCAGGATGTATGATAAGCTGTCGGGCATGACCGGTACAGCAGATACCGAAGCAGAGGAGTTTAAAAAAATTTATAACCTGGATGTACTGGTCATTCCCACCCACATGCCCATGATCCGTGAAGACCGTGCAGATCTGATCTACAAGACCCAGAAGGAAAAATACGATGCTGCCATCAAGAAGATCATCCAGCTTCACAGAAAGGGACAGCCTGTGCTGGTGGGTACCATTTCCATTGATGTCTCCGAATCTTTAAGTGCAAAGCTCAAGAAAAAAGGGATTAAGCATAATGTGCTCAATGCCAAGCACCACAAGGCAGAGGCGGAAATTGTGGCCAACGCGGGCCAGAAAGGCGCGGTAACCATCTCCACCAACATGGCCGGCCGTGGTACGGACATCAAGCTGGGAGAGGGGGTTAAAGAACTTGGCGGCCTTCATATTCTTGGAACATCCCGCCATGAGTCCCGGCGTATCGACAACCAGTTGCGGGGCCGTTCCGGCCGCCAGGGCGATCCGGGAAGCTCACGGTTTTATTTGAGTCTGGAAGACGATCTGCTCAGAATTTTTGGTGGAGACCGTATCCATGCGGTCATGAACCGGCTGGGCATTGAAGAGGGCGAGCACATTGAGCATAAATTTATTTCCAAAGCCATTGAAAACGCCCAGTCCAAGGTTGAAGGACACAACTTTGAAATCAGAAAGCATCTGCTCGAATACGATGATGTCATGAACCAGCAGCGTGAGATCATTTACCGTCAGCGCCGTGAGGCCCTGACCGCCAGGGATCTCAAACAGGTGGCCCAGGATATGATGGAAGATGTCTCCTATGACATTGTGGAAGGGTATGTGTTTGACAAAACAGCACCCAAGGAATGGGATCTGGAAGGACTGTCGTCAGCCATCCAAGGGCAGTTCAATATGGATATTTCCTTGGATAGGCCTGTACAGGAAAATTTTTCGCTCGATCAGCTGGGACAATTTATATTTGAGGCAGCCCAGGATCTATACCGGAAAAAAGAAGGGATGTACGGCGCTGAAATCATGCGCCATGTTGAACGGTTTATTATTCTTCAGACTGTGGATACCAGGTGGAAGGAACATCTTTTAAACATGGACCACTTAAAGGAAGGTATCGGTCTTCGGGGATATGCTCAGCAGGATCCTTTGCGTATCTATAAAAAAGAAGGGTTTGACATGTTCCAGGATCTGATGAACCGGATCAAACAGGAAGTGGTGGAGATTCTGTTTAAAATCCAGATTGACTCTCCCACCCAGGTAGAGGAGATGAAACAGGAAGAACAGCAGGATCTGACCTTTTCTTCCAATTCTGGAGATGCCGCCCCCAGGCAGCCGGTCAGGCGCTTATCTGAAAAGATCCAAAGAAATGACCCTTGCCCCTGTGGTTCCGGCAAAAAATATAAGAAGTGCTGCGGGCAATAATGATATAATAAATCGAACCTAAGGTTGAGGCATGACATCCACTGATTCCAAAATCCGGCCTGAAATATCCCATGACTCAAGTGATGATCGTCCGCCCATGTATAAGGTGCTTTTGCACAATGACGATTATACAACCATGGATTTTGTGGTGGATATTCTGATCCGGGTATTCGGAAAATCTCTTGAAAAAGCGACACAAATAATGCTTAATGTACACAATCAAGGAAAGGCCGTTTGCGGTATTTATCCGCGGGAAATAGCGGAGACAAAAGTCCAGACCGTGCATAATCTGGCCAGCGGCAAAGGGTTTCCCTTAAAAAGTACAATGGAAAAGGAGTAAATGGTATATGATCAGCAAAGAACTCTCCACAGCCCTCGGATTTGCCGTTCGGGAAGCTAAAAAAAGAAGACATGAGTATGTCTGTGTCGAACATGTTCTTTACGCCATTGTCAATCATGATTCCGGCCTTGAAGCCATTGAAAAATGCGGGGGCAGCCCCGATCAGATCAAAGAGGACCTTGAAAAGTTCTTTGATGAGAAATTGAACAAAATAGAGACCAGTGAAGAGTATGTACTCCAGCAGACCATCGGCTTTCAGCGAATGATCCAGCGTGCCATCAATCATGCCAGATCCGCTGAAAAATCAGAGGTTAATCTTGGGGATATCCTGGCATCCATTTTTCAGGAAAAGGATTCCCATGCAGCCTTTTATCTTGAATCCGAAGGTATTACGCGGCTGGATGTACTCAGGTACATCTCCCACGATGTAGATAAAGAGAAAAAAGTGCCGTCCGGGCAGGAGAAACCCCAGCAGCTTTTCCACCAGGCAAATCCAAAACCCAGGCACCCGAATAAAAAAGACCCGCTGGCGTTATTTACTTCCGATTTGATCAAACGGGCCCAGGACAATAAGATTGATCCCATTATCGGCAGAACGCTTGAGACCGAACGGGTGATGCAGGTTCTTTGCCGGCGGCGGAAAAACAATCCCATCCTTGTGGGGGATCCCGGTGTTGGAAAAACGGCCATTGCAGAAGGCCTGGCATTGAAAATAAACGCTAAGACCGTGCCGGATCTGCTTGAGAATTGTGAATTATATTCCCTGGATATGGGGGCTCTTTTAGCCGGTACCAAATACAGGGGAGACTTTGAGCAGCGTCTCAAGGATGTCATCACCGCTTTGGAAAACAAGGACAATGCGCTGCTGGTGATTGATGAAATCCATACGGTTGTGGGGGCAGGTGCCACCACATCGGGCTCCATGGATGCTTCCAACATCCTTAAACCGGCGTTATCCTCGGGTGATATCAAGTGCATCGGCACCACCACCTACGAAGAGTACAAAAATTATTTTGAAAAAGACCGGGCCTTTTCCCGGCGGTTTGAAAAAATCGAAGTCTCAGAGCCCAGCGTGGAGGAAACCTTTGAAATTCTCAAGGGATTGCGTACCTGCTACGAGGAACACCATGACCTGAAATACCCGGATAAAACCATTGAAGCGGCAGCCTACCTGTCAGATAAATATATCAATGACCGGTTTCTGCCGGATAAGGCCATTGATGTGATTGATGAGGCTGGTGCCTTTTTAAAACTTACGGCAGATGGTCGGCGCAAATCCGTCAGCCCCAGGGATATTGAAAAAATTGTGGCTAAAATAGCCAAGGTGCCGGTTTCCAGTGTGACGGCAGCAGACAAGGCTTCCCTGGAATCCTTGCCCGATAAGCTATTCAACGTGATCTTTGGCCAGGACGATGCCATTGAGACCCTGACCACGGCGATTAAAAGATCACGGGCCGGGCTTGCAGCACCTGACCGACCCATTGGTTCCTTTCTTTTCATGGGCCCCACAGGGGTTGGCAAAACCGAAGTAGCCAGGCAACTAGCCGAAAACATGGGGATTCAATTCTTGCGCTTTGACATGAGCGAATACATGGAAAAGCATGCTGTATCCAGACTCATTGGTGCCCCTCCGGGATATGTGGGGTTTGAGCAGGGTGGAATTTTAACCGACAGCATCCGCAAGCATCCCCATTGTGTACTCCTCCTTGATGAAATTGAAAAGGCCCATATGGACCTTTTCAATATACTGCTCCAGGTCATGGATTATGCCACGCTTACTGACAATAATGGTAAATCCGCTGATTTCAGAAATGTGATTATTATCATGACCTCCAATGCCGGGGCCAGGGAAATGAGTACCAACAGCATTGGATTTGGCTCACAAACCGCCAATGCCGATTCCCAGAGCCTGAAAGCGGTGAAAAATACCTTCAGTCCGGAATTCCGGAACCGCCTTGACGGTATTGTCCAGTTTAACCATTTGTCTGAAAAGGTGATGGAATTGATTGTGGACAAAAATATGAAGGAACTTAAAGCCATGCTTAGTGACCAGGGCATTTCTTTGACTTATTCCGCCGGCGTCCGGACGTATCTGGCCCAAAAAGGTCATGATCCTAAATTTGGTGCCCGGCCCCTGGCCCGTCTGATCCAGACCGAAATCAAAGACAAACTTACTGATGAGATTCTTTTTGGACAGCTTGCAAAAGGAGGAAAGCTTTCCCTGGGCCTGAAGAATGATAAACTGACATTTAATATCAAGCCGGTCTGATGCCCCTTTTCAGGTTATCTGAAAAAATTGAATTCCCACCGGCCTGGCTGGCGCGGTCCGACGGTTTATTAGGTATTGGGGGAGATCTTTGTCCAAAGCGTTTGATCCTGGCATATATGAACGGTATTTTTCCCTGGTTTTCCAATAATGAACCCATTCTCTGGTGGTCTCCTGATCCCCGCTTGGTCCTTTTCCCTTCCCAAATCAGGGTGTCGAAAAGTTTGAAAAAAACCATTAGAAAGGCTTGTTTCTCCATTAAGATCAACACCGCATTTGAACAGACCATTGTGGCCTGTTCAAAACCCAGACAGGGCCAGCCCGAAGGCACCTGGCTGGTGGATGAAATGATTGATGCCTATATCACGCTGCACAAAATGGGAATTGCCCACTCCGTGGAAGCCTGGCAGGGGGATCGACTGACAGGCGGCCTGTACGGGGTCAGCCTGGGAAAAAGTTTTTTCGGGGAATCCATGTTTTCCCTTGTACCCAATGCGTCCAAGGTTGCCCTTGTGGCCCTGGCCCGGGAACTTGACTGCCAGGGGTTTAAAATGATTGACTGCCAGGTCACCTCCAGCCATCTGATTCGCATGGGGGCCCAGGAATTAACCAGGGATCTTTTTCTTGATATTTTAAGCCACTGTGTTGATGAAAAAGTACCGGACAGTTTGTGGCGGTCCGGGCGACAGCTTTTCCCCCAAACCCAAACTGTTTTGCCCCAAGCAGTATTGTGCACGCAGTATGAGACCTACGTGTGACTCGACAGGCTGTTAGAGCCTGGCCTTATTTTCGGTTCAACCATGCCTCCAGGCGTTTTAAGCCTTCCTGGGTGGATATTTTAGGTACATAACCCAGGTCATTTTTTGCCCGGCTGATATCGAACCAGTGGGAGGTGGCAAGTTCTTTTGCAGCAAACCGGGTCATGGGGGGATCTTTTTTAATACCAAAGGTTCGGTAAATGAATTCAAAAACAGATCCGGCCGCATAAGCCGTTTTCCCGGACACATGCCCTTTAATGGGCGGCAGGCCTGCGGCTGCCAGAAAAGCATTGGCCAGGGTCCATTTGGATATGGGGGCATCCTGGCTGATGAAATATATGTTTCCGGACAGATCAGGGTTTTGGGACAGTTTTTCAGCAGCCAGAATATGGGCATCCGCTGCATTATCTACATAAATAGTGTCCACAAGATCCGTTTCCGGGCCAATAATTTTCAGCCGTTTAGCCCTGCTGATAATGCCCGGCAGCAGGTGGTTGTCTTCCGGTCCCCAGATCAAATGGGGCCGCAAAATGATTGCTGAAAGCCCCTGCGCTGCGGCTTTAACCACCTCTTTTTCTGCCAGAGCTTTGGTTTCAGGATAGGGGGCCAGATATTGATCCGGATAGGGGACCGACTCATTTGCCCCGTGCATATCCTTGTCATTAAACACCACCGATGGCGAACTGGTATAAATCAGCTGACAAACCTTGTTTTTCATGCAGGCTTCAATGACATGCATGGTACCGGTCACATTGGTACGGAAATATTCATCATAATCGCCCCAGATACCCGGTTTTGCTGCGGTATGAAATACGGTGTCCATGCCTTTTAAGGCATGGATCACAGCACCGGCATCGCCAAGATCCCCCCTGATCTGGGAGACACCCAGTTTATCCAGTTCCGAATACCGTGACCGGGAAAATGAAAAAACCTTCTCTCCTTTACCCACTAATTTTTTGACCAATGCTTTGCCCAGAAAGCCCCCACCGCCGGTAACCAGAATATTTCCCAGACCCATTTTGTCTTTACCTCCTGTATAGCCAAAAATTTATGAATCTTTGCTTGACAAGGCTCAGCATTTTTTATAAAGGTATAACGCCTTTCAGTTGAGCGGGAATAACTCAGTGGTAGAGTGCGACCTTGCCAAGGTCGAAGTCGCGGGTTCAAATCCCGTTTCCCGCTCCACCTTTTTTAAATCCATTTAACATATCTTTGTTAGCGCCTGTTTGGATGCCAACATAATGGAGATGCTGAAAACCAATGCGGAAACCTGGGGGATCACCCACCCTGGCAAACACAGAAATACATCTGGTATTTTCCCAATGGATCTGCAAAGGTACAGGCAGTCAGGTCAAAGGCCCATGGTTCTGGTTGCTTGCCGCAGACATAAGGAAGAAGGAAATAATTTATGAATACAGCGCAAGAACTGGTCTTATGCATTGACCGAAAAAACCTTCCCGCATCCTGGGTTACTCAAAGAACCGTCCTGCCAATGAATTTCTCCACATTTGCCGCCACATGTACCAACGCTGAATTTTCCTTTGTTCCCCGGGGCATTGCCGAAGAAGACAGGCAAAAAAAACAGATCATCCCGTATATTCTCTTGCAGACATTCGATGGTGGTATGACTGCGGCTTACAACAGGCAGGGCAGGGAAGAACGCCTCCACGACCTGTGGTCCATCGGGATCGGCGGCCATATCAACCCGGAAGACACCGCCCTGGGAACAGACAATTTTGAAACCATTTTAAACGCCGGCATGCAAAGGGAGCTGGATGAGGAACTGACCCGGCGGATTTTAAGTGATCCCATTGAATTTATAGGTGTTATCAGTGAAGATATCACACCGGTGGGCAGTGTTCACATGGGAGCGGTCTTTCTGATCAGAACACAGAATCCAGAAGGGTATCTGCCTGGCGATGAATTGCACAGCTTTACTTGGCATACCACACAAGCGCTTTGCCTACTGGATCTGGAATTGTGGTCCGAGCTGGCCCTGGAACTTGTCACGCAACACAATCGTGTCAATTCATTGAATCCAGGACCTTAAGTGTCACAGACTCATTTTTTTTCAACACCTTTGAGCCCCTTGTAATTTTACACAGGCTGATGCCGTATTTTTTAGCGATTTGCCTCTGGGTCATACCCGCATGCAGATCTTTTAAAAGCTTCCAGCGCAAAGAAAGGTCTGAAAGTTCTGCCGGTGTAAAAATTTCTTCAAAAAAAAACTCCAGTTCACCCTTGTTTGTGATGGATAAAATGACTTCCAGTAATTCCTGATCTATACGCATAAATTTTTTTGTACCTTGATGCATTATCTGTTCTCACAAAACGAATGCACCCTGTATGTATAAACGATTAGGCTTCCTTTGATCCATTCATCGTTATCAAGACCGGCTTTGGTGCATAACCGGGATAAAAAGGACGCCGTATCGGACAATTGTTTCCAGACCTGGGGAAGAAAGGTCGCCTGCTTGCTTCCTTTTTTAATAATAACACCATCTTTGAACGGCACAAGCCTTTGAATCAACTCTTTTCCCGTACTATACTCTAATTTTTCAGGCGGGGACAAAAGACTGATCTCCAGATCAACCTGGTGAAATTCATCTCTGGAAAGGGGGGCAAAACGAGAATCTTTGAACGCAGTAAGCCTTGCGGTTTTCCCAACGCATGTTTTCAAGGGCTCAACCGGCTCTATGACACCAACACACCCTCTTAGCGCACTGTTTTTATGCAGGGTCACAAACAGCCCCTGTTTATTTTCCAGAAAGGACTGATCTAAATCAATTTGCGTTTTATCCACAGGAAGACTAAGTTTTTCGGCAATACTGGTGCGCGCCATTTTCAGCAGCATCTGACCTTGTTTGTCACTTATCATTAATTTTTACAATCATTGCTTTTGGCGTATGATTTTTTATTTTTCCTTGAAATACAAATCCACCAGGGATTCGGCCAGCCCAAGGTATGTCTGGGGTAAAAGTGCCCCCATTCGCTTTTTAACTTCAGGTGGTACCTTTTCAAGTCCGTCCACAAACCGGGCCAAATCCTCTTTCTGAATTTTTTTGCCCCGGGTCAACTCTTTAAGCCGTTCATATGGATTCTTTTCACCATATACCCGCATAACGGTCTGAAAGGGTTCGGCCAGAAGTTCAGGGTTATCCTCAAGATCCCTTTCAAGTACTGCGTGGTCTAACTCCACTTTTAACAGGCCTTTCAGGGCATTTTTCATTCCAATGATAAAATACCCGAACACTGTACCTAAACTGCGTAATACAGTGCTGTCACTCAAATCTCTTTGGAACCGGGATTTCTGAAGTTTAACCGACAGATGCTCCAGCATGGAAATGGCAAGCCCCATATTGCCTTCACTGTTCTCAAAATCAATGGGGTTGACCTTATGGGGCATTGTGGATGATCCGGTTTCTCCTTCTTTAACCCGTTGTTTGAAATATCCCAGGCTGATATACCCCCACATATCACGGTCAAAATCAATGATCACCGCCGCAGCCCGGATCATGGCATGAAGTACCTTGGACAGGGCTGTGTTGGGATTTATCTGGGTGGTGAACAGAATGGGTTCAAGGGACAGGTAATCCCGGATAAACCGTTCAGAGGCAGCCATCCAGTCAATTTCGGGAAACGCAAACACATGGGCGTTGTAGTTGCCGGTGGCCCCGTTTATTTTTGCCTGGATTTCAGTACGTTTCAACACCTGGATTTCCTGGTTCAAACGCCAGGCAAAATTGATAAACTCTTTTCCCGGGGTCGTAGGCGTAGCAGGCTGCCCGTGGGTGCGGGACATCATTGGAATACTTTTATACGCCAGGGCTTTTTTTTCAAGTTCCGTCACAAAGGTGGTCAGCAGCTCAACAACCTGGTTTTTGCCTTTTTGGAGCATCAGTCCATATGCCGTATTGTTGATATCTTCGGAGGTGCATGCAAAATGAACCCATTCCCGTATGGGGGACAGCCCGGCGGAATCCAGTTTTTCCTTAATAAAATATTCTACGGCTTTGACATCATGGTTGGTCCGGGATTCTATTTCCTTGACCCTGAGCGCATAATCCTCATGAAAATCATTGATTAAAACATCCAGCTTTGATAAATCCAAGGGCGGATCAGCCTGTACAATTTCGTGGATCTTTAAATCCGTTATCAGAAATTTAAGCCACTTCAGTTCAACATGAATCCTGTGATGAATCAGACCGGATTCACTGAAAATATTTGAAAGGACACCGGTAAGGCGGGCATAACGTCCGTCTATGGGGGTGATGGATAACACGTGTTTCATTTTATCTCCATAATTAAATAATGATGTCGATTTTACAGTAAAACACAATAACAGATGATCCATATCTTGACAATCCTGAAGGATTTAAAGTATTTTACGATCCTAATTTTATTAATCTTTCAAGACGCGAGCTTTGTGTGCCGCAGGAGTAAATAGATATTATGGCACTGACCAAAACGATTATTGCAGAAAAAATACAAAATGAACTGGCGCTGTCAAGGAGTGAGGCCTATGATGTCATGGAAGAGTTACTTGAAATCATAAAAGAGACCATTTCAGGGGGTGAAGATATTATGATTTCAGGTTTCGGTAAATTTTGTGTAAATGAAAAAAAAGCAAGGAAAGGGCGTAACCCTGCCACGGATGAGGAGATGACACTGCCTGCCAGACGGGTTGTCACATTTAAATGTTCCGGAAGACTTCGGGATTTGATTAATTCCGGTGCCCAATAAAACGATGTTTTTATCTGACCAGACGATTACCAGCATTATTCTTGTTACGCTCATTGTTGATTTTACAATGAATTATGTGGCTGATCGTCTGAACATCGGCAGGCTCACAACAGATCTGCCTGAAAAATTTGCAGGTGTCTATGATCAAAAACGGTATGAACAGTCCCAGCATTATCTTAAGGCCACCACCAGGTTGGGTACGGTCACTTCGAGCATTGATCTGGGTCTTCTTTTAGCGTTCTGGTTTTTGGGCGGGTTCGGTGCCCTGGATTATTTTGTCAGGGGAACCGGATGGTCCTCCATTGGCTGCGGGCTTTTATTCATAGGTATCCTTGCAGGATGCAAATTCATTCTCTCCTTGCCCTTTTCCATCTATTCCACCTTTGTCATAGAGGAAAAATTCGGGTTTAATAAAATGACCCCAAAACTTTATGTCCTGGATCTGCTTAAATCCATCATTTTATCCCTGGCATTGGGTATCCCTTTGTTGTCTGCCCTGTTCTGGTTTCTGGAAAGCACAGGCCCCTGGGCCTGGATGATCTGCTGGGGGGTAACAACTGTTTTTATCCTGGCGCTTCAATACATTGTTCCCACATGGATTATGCCCTTATTCAATACATTCACCCCCCTTGAAGACAGTGAATTAAAAGACAAACTTTTTGCCTATGCCAAAGCCATTGATTTTCCTTTGACCCAGATTTTTGTCATGGACGGCTCCAAACGCAGCACCAAGTCCAATGCGTTTTTCACAGGTTTTGGAAAAAATAAACGCATTGTGCTGTTTGACACCCTTATCAAGGCCCATACCCCGGACGAACTTCTGGCTGTACTTGCCCATGAAATGGGACATTTCAAAAAAAAGCATATCCAGCGCCGGCTGATTTTGGGCATTCTCCAGATGGGGGCGATTTTTTACCTTCTGTCTCTAGTGATCACCCAGCAAGGCCTTTTCACGGCATTTCATGTGGATACACCGTCCATATATGCGGGGCTTGTTTTTTTCAGTATTCTTTTTTCTCCGGTTGACCTGGTGATCTCCATTATCATGCAGTTTTTTTCAAGAAAAGATGAATATGAAGCCGACCGCTTTGCGGTTTTAACAACCCAAAAGACCGGGGCCTTAATAACTGCGTTAAAAAAACTCAGTGCCAATAATCTTGCCAACCTTACCCCGCACCCCTTTTATGTATTCTTAAATTACTCCCATCCACCGCTGGCCCAGCGTGTGGCAGCCATGGAAAAAATTGAAGGAATGGTCTGAGATCATGGAACGGCTTTTCGTATTTGCGGATTTACACGGCAGTTTATCAGCCTGGCTGACGATAAACGCTTTAGCCGGCTCCGGTGATGCCGTTGCCATTGCAGGGGATCTGTTTGATACAAAGTATGGCAGCTACCATGAGCCTGATTTTGCTCCTGAGCAAATCCGGTCAACGATTGCCGATCTGGATTTTAAATTGTTTTATATTTACGGCAATTGTGACACAGAAGAATTCTGTAAAGGATTTTCCCATGAATTGAGCTTTACGGCCTTTGATAAAACCATTTTCATGCATCATGGACATAAAAATACCCTCAGAATCCCCCAGGGTACGGATATCATTATCCAGGGACACACCCACCGGCCCCACTTGGAAAAAAATAAAGATTGCATTCACCTGAATCCAGGCTCCATCGCAGTTCCCAGAAACGATACGCCCACCTTTGCTGTCATTGACAGCAACAGCGTAAGTTTGATGGCGCTGTCCGGTAAAAAGTTGGCATCACAGAATTTTTAGCTTTTGGGGATCCGCTCTAAGAGCCTGTTTAAAAGTTGATTCATTTTGATCATAAACCAAAGGGAGTTAACATAATGAAAAAGGTTTTAATCACGGGATCCTCTGGATTTGTCGGACAGACTCTTGCACAAAAATATCTGGATGCGGGCTGGCAGGTCAACGGCATCGGCACGTCGCAAAATATCCCCATGGCTGATGCGCATGATAATTTTTTCTGGACCAGTGCAGATACCTCTGTTGCCGGAGACTGGCAGGATCTTGTACCGCAATCGGATGTCATCGTCAACCTGGCAGGGCGAAATATTTTTAAACGCTGGACAAAGGAATATAAAAAAGCCATTTATAATTCCAGAATCCAAACCACCAAATACCTGGTGGATGCCATGCCCGAAAATTTTCAGGGGCAATTACTCAATGCTTCTGCAGCAGGGTTTTATGGTGATCGGGGAGATACCCCTTTATTTGAGACACAATCCTATGGCACCGGATTTTTGGCCCGGGTGTGTCGGGACTGGGAGGCCCAGGCCCAGAAAGCGGCATCAAAAGGCGCAACGGTAACGATAATGAGGTTCGGTGTGGTTCTTGGTTCAGGAGGGGCCCTTGCCGTGATGTCCCGGGCCTTCAGGATGTTTGTGGGCGGCCCCCTGGGAGGCGGGGATCAGTGGTTTCCATGGATCCATCTGGATGATCTGGTCCGGGCTGTCTTTTTTTTAATGGAACATAACGCCCAGGGAATTTTTAATTTAACAGGACCGGACCCCATCCGGCAAAAAGTGTTTGCCAAAGAATTGGGCCGGGTATTGCACCGTCCGGCGTTTATGCCGGCCCCGGCGTTTTTTATTATGCTGTTTATGGGACAGCTTGGGGCATCATTACTTTGCAGCCAGAAAGCGCTTCCGGCTGCCTTGGAGACAGCCGGATTCCAGTTTAAATATAACACTGCGGCCAGCGCGTTGGCACAAATTTTTAAACCAGGAAAACAGTTTTTTTAATTCTTGAAAACCAATTTCCCGCCCATGTGCCCAGCGACTCCGGCGGCGCCAACCATCAACAGGTTAACCCCGACAAATAACCAGGCACCGGACGATCCTAATACTTCTGGATCAACCAGGTACCAAATAATTGACGTAACACAACAGGTTGCGCAGACTGTTGATGCAGCTATTTTTATTTTAAAAATGGTTGTCCGTGCCTGGTTATATTTATTTTTCCACTCAAGAAAGCCTGTCAACCCGACCAGGGGCAGGGAAATGAGAACAAATATCAGATTGATAAATCCAGCCTTAACCAGAAGGTCCGAACCGGAAAAAAAAGCCAGAATAAACAGGAGTACGGCCACTGGGATAACCCCGTTGGGAAGATGAACCGCCATTGGATGGGCATGATACTTAAGCATCAGGTCACTTGCCTTTTTCAGGTAGACAGCCACACGGTCTTCTTCTAAAGCTGCCGCATCCTGGTTAGCGGTATTGCTTGGGACATCAGGGGTGTTTTCATCGGCAGTCGGCTCAGCCTCAGGTGTATCAGGAGCCGGATCCTCAAGAAGCACAAACTTACTGGCGTCGACACCGCATACCGGACATTTTTCAGGGGGCTCGTCCCCTGTATGGATGTATTTACATACAGAACATTGCCATTTTTTCATTGATTTTCTCCTTATTGTTTCAGTGTATGATTAATCCCTAGGCAAAAATATTTGAGAACCTGTTTGATAATTAGGGGATTTCAGCTATCATGCTCCACAAATTTTCCGTTGTATAAGACGCAGGCGGTTGAAATGTCAACCTGACGACTAAAAAAACCTTGGCAAAAGACACCTGCCGCAGCCTGTTAGAGCCTGTTTGATTCCCTGATTATCAAACAAGCTCTAAAGCTTGATCCAGGCAAATCACTGCCGGGTCTGCATCCAGATCAAAAGCAACATCCCGGACAATAATTTCAACACCTTTTAATTGGGCTTGCATCAACTTTGCTGCATATTCAGGATCAATATCAGCCGCTGGGGTGAAGGCATGGGCATCTGTCCGCTGGACAAGAAAAAACAGTACCGTCCTGTGCCCGGCGTCAGAAAGGGCTGCAAGTTCCTGAATGTGTTTTTGTCCCCGCTTGGTCACAGCATCCGGGAACATGGCGACCCCGTTTTCCACCAGGGTGCAGTTTTTGATTTCCACAAAACACGGCTTTTTGTTGTTATTTTCCAGCATCAGATCCAGACGGGTGTGCGCAGAAGTTTTTACTTCCGAAGTCACCCGGTCGTAATCCGACAGCTCAGGTATCTGTTTATGTTCCACAGATGCCCTGACCAGCCGGTTGGGCACCAGCGTATTAATCCCGATGAAGGTGCCGTCAATCCGGGTAAGTTCCCAGGTATATTTCAGCTTTCGTTTCGGATCGGTGCTTTGTGAGACCCACGCCTCGGCACCGGGTTGGGCACAGCCTTTCATGGATCCGGAATTAGGGCAGTGGGCTGTGACCACCTCCCCGGTTTCCAGTTCAATATCGGCCAGAAAGCGTTTATATCGCTTTACTAATTTTCCTTTGATCAAAGGCGGCAGTTCATACCCTTTATACATGATCATTATATACCATTAATAATGTTCATGGCTTGCGCTAAATTGTCTTTTATTTTATCCATATCACCGTCATTCAACGACAGGCAGTTATTGATTGCTTTCATGATCGCTTCAACTTTTTCCAGAGATATAATGAAAAAGCATCCGTGTGATTGAAAAAGAGATTTGACTCCCTCGTCATTTTTCCATTCTATATTTTTTTCCTTAGCTAATTTGTTTACATAGGCATTCACTTCTTTTTCCAACTGTGCTGGAATCTGTAAAAATGTTGAATCATTTTTCAGTGTTGGTTGTTCGCCTTCAGAATGAATTTTATTGTTGGCATCAACATACAGTTTATTCGGATCGGTTTGAGTCATTATTCCTCCTAATAAGTTTTTAGGTTACAGGGCAATTAGTTCAGCTCAACCAGGGTGTGAGCCTCTCCATACAGAGCGCCGTCTATTATTTTACTGATAATGTCCCAGTCACCTTTAGCAAGTCCGGCTCCGATTTTGGGATATCCCATACGATGACCGCTGAATTGTTTTTTCAATGTGGTAAAGACCTTGGCTATGGCATCATAATCTGCCAGCTGCCCCTGCCCCGAATAGTGATACTGGGTGTAGGCATTGATCACATACAGACTGCCGGATGGTGTGTTTACCCGTGCTTTTGAATAACTGCCCAATTTGGATCTGTCACCGGATTGCGTCCCAAGATCAGCTTCCCAGGCCTTGGGGAAATGGGTGCGGATCTGTTTGGCAATTCCTGCGCCCATGGTGCAAAAACAGTTGCAGCCATGGATAATGAGATCAAACTGACCTTCCAGAGCCAATTGAATTAAATCACCTTTTACGCATTTCATCGGGAATATTTTCCGTAAGTTAATTTAAAATCTGGTATTTGAACCTTTTGTAAATACTTAGTTAGCATACTATGCTAATCCTTTAAAAGATTTTCTTGTGTTGTGCCAAAATTGGCGGCTTCTGATTGTAAATAATAATATCCATGCAATCCAATTGAACGGCGGTGATGAATTTGGGGAATATATGATTTTCACGTTCATTCATACCCATTGAATGATCCGTGATTCCTACTAGCAACCATCTGTGGCCGCCCTGGTTGGGATTTGGCACAGGGCAGGCACATGGTGCCCCTGGGGGTTATTTCAATAATTGCATGTATATGATTGTAAAAGGGGGCAAGATACAATGTTCGTGTTGCATTAAAGACTGGTATGTCTTAGTTTTATGTTTATTTTGATTCATCAGGAGATTCTTGGGGGCATGGACATATATAAAAAAGAAAAAATAACGGATTATCCTCATCTAAACCTGATTCGCGCCAGGTATACAGACAGGGCCGGCACAGATAAATCATGGCTGTATGCCTCCAGGCAGAATTCGGCCAGGCCCGATGCCGTAGTGATTGTCCCGTTCCATCAACAGGAGAATAAACTGGTTATTATCAAGGAATTCAGGGTGCCTTTGGGTGGATTTCAATATGGGTTTCCCGCAGGTCTTGTGGATTCCGGGGAAAGTGTTGTCCAGGCCGGACGGCGCGAGCTGTATGAGGAGACCGGATTAACGGTTGTGAATGTGATAAAACAAAGCCCTGCGGTATTTTCTTCATCAGGACTAACAGATGAAAGTATCAGCCTTTTGTATGTGACATGTGACGGATCTGCAAGTACCGAACAAAACGAGTCCTCCGAGCAGATTGAGGTAAAGATGTTCTCCCAAGACCAGGCAGTCGACTGTATGCGCCAAGACGATATTCTGTTTGATGTAAAAACATGGATTGTTCTGGAGCGGTTTGCGGCAACAGGCAAGGTGGTATAGGATCTGATCCGTGTTTTCAAATTTTATATATTTTCTGGCAGCCCTGGTGATCTACACCACCTCGGAGTTATTTGATAAACCTTCAGGATTTGACCCCGGGGCCGTTGGGTTTTGTCTGACCTCAACAGCTGTCTTTGCCCTGGTCTGCCGGATTTATTTCGGTCGCCTGTCAGTCCTTGGGCAGACCTTACCGGTTCAAGATGTTGACCAACGGGTGCATACAGCTGTTTCACGGCTGTCCATGGCAGCCCTGGTGCTCTTTGCCGTAAATATTTATGGATTCCGTGTGAATCATTTATTATCGGGTGTTGCACTATTTCAATGGGTGCCCACCCTTGGTGCGCTGCTGTTTCTTGGGTTGTTTCTGTTTTATCTGATTTTGATATGGAATTTTGCCTATCAGATTCAGAAGCGTTTTTTTACGGATTCTTTGACCAAAAAAAGTTATATTCTTTCCAATATCGCCTTTTGTCTGACTGCCATGCTCCCCTGGTCTCTTCTGTCTTTTCTGGCTGACTGCCTGGGACTGTTGCCCTTTGACGGATTTAATCATTTTCTTTACTCCACGGCCGGGGAAGTGATTTTCATTCTTTTTTTTGTCCTTGCGATCTCTGTGTTTGGACCGGTCCTGATCCAGCGGTTATGGGGGTGCCGTCCCCTGGCACCAGGCTTTAACAGACAGCACATTGAAAAAACCTGCCAAATGGCTGATCTCAAATACAGGGATATTCTGGTTTGGAACCTGTTCGGCGGGGGGATGATCACTGCCGGCGTTATGGGTATTGTCGGCCGGTTCCGGTATATCCTGGTGACGCCGGCACTTCTTGCCTGTTTGAATGATGATGAAATTCAAGGGGTAATCCTGCATGAAACCGGTCATGTATATCACCGGCATATGCTTTTTTATCTGTTTTTCCTTACCGGATTTATTGCCTGTAATTTTGTTTTTTTTGAGCCTTTAATGTTCATGATTTATTTGATCAATCCCTTATATGACACGGCTTCTTTTCTTGGGCTCAATCCGGATACGGTCCATGCCGCCACCGCCTGCCTGGTACTCATCGGTCTGTTTATTCTCTACTTCCGATATGTTTTCGGCCTGTTCATGCGGCATTTTGAACGACAGGCAGATCTGCATATTTTTAACTATACAGACTCGCCGTCGGCGTTGATCTCCACTTTTTACAAGATTGCGTCCTTAAGCCGCCAGTCTATTGATAAACCCAACTGGCACCATTTCAGTATTGGGCGCCGGATTGGTTTCCTGGAAAAGTGCCGGATGAATCCGGATCTGATCCAGGACCATCACAGGAAAGTAAAAAAAATGATTGGCGGGTATCTCCTGACCGTGGGGGCAGTTTTTTTTCTTGGGTACAGTATCAGCTACGGCGGGCTTAACACCTCGTTTACCCGGCTGGTTGCTGGAAAAATTCTAAGCCGCCAGCTTGCGCTTAATCCTGATAATTCTGATTTATATGTGCAGGTGGGTGATTTTTATTATCATGCATGCAAGTATGAAAAGGCAACAGTGGCTTATGAAAATGTTTTAAAAATTGATCCGGTTAATGTCCATGCCTTAAATAACCTGGCCTGGCTTCTGGCCACATGCCCGGACAAAGCATTTCGGGATGCCTCCAGGGCGTTGGATTTGGCCCGCAGGGCTGTGGATATCCAAAAGCAAGCATACATACTGGACACCTATGCCGAAGCCCTGTATTTGAATAATTTTAAAAGCCAGGCATTAGCGGTTGCAAAGCAGGCTCTTAAAATGTCAACCAAAAGAAAACAGTATTATGAGAATCAGGTGATACGGTTTGAAAAAGCGCTCTAATACGGATAGCCTGTCCATTCATCAATTACCACACAGGCGCTATAGTCCCACGGGAAGAAAGCTCATGCCGGCTATATGAACCGCCTGCTTGACAAACCGGTCTCCCTGTTCTGCCATGATCAGCGCCATGCTGTCTGATAAAGCAATCAGTTTGCCGAAAATCCGTTCAAAGCTTAAATTTGATACGTCACCCTCAAAGGTGTTGGTGATCAGGCATAATCTGCCGGTGGATGTACGCCTGGTTTTCAGACGCCACACTAGAATCTCTATATTTCTGGCTGAATTGTAAAAATTTTGAGCGTTTAGAAAATCGAGCATGAACAGGTCGCATTTGTTGTTATAGGCCAAGTGCAGCATGGTGAATAATCCGTACATAACCGCGTACACCCGGTCGCCTTCATAATCGGGTTCAAGGCCTGCCAGCATGGCCAGGGTGGATCTTCTGCCTGAAAGGGAAGGCTCCGGAGGTGGGGCAGGGCATTTGAATATGTCTGAAATCCTGGATGATATCGTTGCTCCCGGGGTTTTAGTCAGTTCTCCGGGATTCATTTTGTATAATTTTTGGGTAAGTGTTTTTAGAAGTGCCAGTGTCTGGTCAATATGTATATCCGATACCATGTCGATATCAGATTTAGCCAGGGTCTCAACGCTGAAATTCGATGAGACGCAACCGGTTGATAGAAGTGAAGTACAGACAAGAAGAATACTGGTCAGCCATTTAAGATACGTGCGCTGTTTGAAATTCTTTAAGGCCCAAACGCATTGTCTTGACTGCCAGTTGAATACAATGATGCTTTTTTTCCGGTATACTTTTAAGCGCTTTGAAAACATCTCCATCATTAATTTTTAACGCCTGTTCAACGGTTTTTCCCTTAACAAGATCCACTGTTGCCATTGCCGCCGAGATGGCACATGCACATCCGGCGATTTCATACTTGGCATCCTGAATAATATGATTTTCATCAACTTTCAGATAGATTTTCATTGTATCACCACAGGAACCAACTTTAAAGGATATCTGATTGGCATCTTCAATGGAACCCATATATTTTTTTCCAAGATAATAGTCAATCGCCGGTTTCCCATATCCGGCTTCGGACAACATTTTTCGTTCTGAATCCTGTATTGTAATTTCTGTGGCCACTTCACACATCCTTAAATTGTATGCCCTTAGCAAAAACAAATATTTTATCGGGCTATGGAATAAAATATTTTTTCCGGCACATAAATATTAATAACTCTTCTAAAATAATGAATTCCGTTTTGATGTCAAGTGGGATAACTATTTTCCTAGTTTAGGTTTTAGGTTCTATCGCGCTGCAAATAGGACCAGGGTCAACGCATGTAAAAATCCCATACAGTAATTTCAAATAGTTATAAAATGAATGGAAAACTATTCTTTCTACAACTAACTGAATTTATTATGATAAAAAACATTCCATTCTTACATGCGAACACCCTGCAAATAGGGGTTGTGATTGTAGTCAGTTATGATATTCTATATTAACTATGTCGACAAGTTAGTCATAAAACAGTTAAATGTTGTAGCTTACGTATCTTATTTATTGTCATATTGCTTAAAGGAGATTCAGTAATGAAAGAGTTGATTACACTTATGGCGAAAGCGCTGGTTGATGACCCTGAACAGGTTGACGTACAAGAGATCAAAGCTCAGCAAACCCTTGTGTTGGAGCTGCGGGTGGCCAAAGAGGACCTGGGAAAGGTGATCGGTAGAAAAGGTATAACAGCACAGGCCATGCGCACCATTCTTTCTTGTGCCTCGGCAAAGGAACAAAAAAGGGTTATTCTGGAAATTGTTGAATAGGCTGATATTGGACACACTTTGTGGGCATTTTTTTCAGCACAACTGGGGTGGTGCTACTTTTGGAATTTGACCATCAAGATGGCAATCTCATCGGCTTGGGGGGCGGAATCGGCATATTTCTTGATACGGTTTAAAAGATTGGTCACTATCGTTTCCGAGGGCAGATCCCACTCCTTTGACACTTCATCAAGCATCCGTTGATTAGAAAAGCGCTCCCCTGTTTTGTTTATTACGCCGTTAACCCCATCCGTATATAACATAAATCCCTGACCATTACTAAGGGTTAGGGTACTGTCCGAATAAATGATACCAGGCATGGCACCCACAAGGGGGCCTTCTTTGTTTTCTATAAAACGCGCTCCGTCACGGGTGATAACAATGGGCGGGTTGTGTCCGCCATTGGCATAAACCAGCTGGCCTGTCTGAATATCCAAGATGCCGATGACAAGGGTAACAGACATGGCGCGGGGATTATCGGAGCTTAACACATTGTTGATACTGGTCATTATCCGGGCAGGAGATAGATCTTTTTCGCTGAACACCCGGATAAGGGTCCGGGTAACCATCCTAAACAGCGCCGCAGGCACACCTTTGACGGAAACACCCCCTAAAGTAAAAACAACATGGTCGTCATCAAGCTGAAAGAAGTCGTATAGATCTGCACCGACGTCCTTGGCCGGCTGCAATGTGGCATACAGATCAATATGATCAAATTTACGCTGGCCCGGGAAGGTTTTAGGCACCAGGCCCCGCTGGATTTCTCTGGCACTCCCCAGTTCACTTTCAATGTGCTGCCTGGCGGTGGTCGTGTTGATCAGATCCTGAACAGTCCGGCTCAGTTCGTGGCGCATAAGTATAAATGACGCTGCCAGGTCACCTACCTCATCTTTGTATTTTTCCGGCAGGTCATCCACCGGCGTTGCTTTTTCCATGGGTTTGGTGAAATCCAGTTTCGGAATTTTTCGGGCATAGGATGACAGCCGGTGCAAAGGCCTAACGATCCGGCTGACAACCAGGATGATGGTGACCAGACCGGCCATGGACAGCATCATGATGATCAGGCTCTGCCGGATAACCAGACGCTGGGCCGGCAGTTTGATCTCCTGAAAAGGAATGATGACACTGATGTACCACTTAAAAGGCTTGAAATAGTAACAGTAGGCGATCATCTCCCGTGGGGTTTTATCCGGTATGTCCGCCAGATAATGGAAGTGTGAAAATTCAGCAGTTGCATGCTCACGGATATCGTCATTGATCAGATTACCGGTGTGTTGATTGACCAGGGTACTCATGGACTGGGAGGCACTTCCTGCATGCGGAACCAGTACAGCACCTGATTCCTCAAAAATATACACAAATCCGCTGTCGGCAATTTTCAGGTCTTGGATATAGTCTGTCAAAGATGAGATGATCCGGAATTTCTGTTTTTCTGCCAAAGCCTGGAGCCCAGTGATATCCACGGATGTAACGATGGTTAGGGACCAGGGGGGAAATGGTTTGAAATAGGCAAGTACAGACGCGTTTTCCTGGTTCTGGTCAAAGTTGAAAGTTGCAAAATTTTCCCTTTGGGTAAGGTTGTCAAACTGCATGACCCGGGATAGGTTTCTGTGTTTGACATCTTCTAATGATTTTAAAGAAAGAGTGGTGACCTGCTCGTTGGAGGACGCTGTTACATTGGCTTGTGCATCAATGATGTAGTAGTTGACATGATCAAATGGAGCTTTTCCAAGCCAGGACAGTGCCTGCTCAAGTCTGCTTGTTTCCTGTGAATCGCCCTTCGCGGCAAAGCCTTGAAATACCGATGCGATAATCCTGGCCGTGTCTTTTAATTGGCTGCGTTTTAAACGTGTCAGGTCTTGCTGTTCTCTCAAAAGAATCCGGTAATCCCCTTCAATAATCAAATCCAGGGCGTGCAGAATGTTCAACGCAAAATCCTGTTGGGCCGTCAGTATGGCGTTGCCCACATCCCGGTGGGTGAGAAAGAGGTTGACCAGGGTTGAAATAACCATGACCATAATAACAGCAAATAAAATTTTTCCTTTAATCGTTGAGAACATTATGATTTTAGGCTTTCCTAAATATGTTCGGGCTGTTCGCGATAGCTATCGCGAACAGCATCAGCTTTTAAATACTATCCCGCTATAGCCTGGTTAGTAATAGGGGATCGAAGCGAAATCCCATGAAAATGAAAACCAATTTTGACAAATTTTATGTTAACAGACGGACTATTTATATAAAATTTGATGGAATTGGGGCCGTTTTTATGAGATTGCAGCCGATTCATCAATTATCAAACGATCCCTTAGTCTATAACATAGTTAGCCAAAGGTCCATAAAATTTTATAGCACTGTAAAACGACGTTGATATTTTTCCTTCGACAGGCTGCTACAGAATGCTAATTTTTCCAAGTTCTTTTTAGGCGTTACGCCAGCAGACACATATAACCAATATGCGTCCGTTGGCGTGCCTTGATGGTGACTTAAAATCCGGCGTATCTGTGGCAGATTTAATTCTGATTATGGGCCTAACACTACAGCGATACCCTCAAGAATCCTCCCGTTTAGAAAGGATGTTATAGCCCTAAGTCAGATAAAATGTGGTGATTTACCGACTCATTTTACGGGAATAAAACAAAGTGTCGCTGTAGTACTAAGTTTACCGATTAGTTTTTTTTATGATTTGTTGTGGGTAAACCTTGGTGAAAGACCAGGTCGCCCTATGGCCGTTCGTTGGAAAATCAAGAAAATCAATTTGATCCTTACGAATACTAGGTGTATGCCTGCGGTCAAATTAATTTTCCGCCTTGAACTTGAAAAAATTATCTATTCCGTAACAGCCTGTCGAAAAATATGGATTTTGTATTCAATAATTGTAAGGCCCATGGTCAGAATTGAATCTGTGGCAGATAGCCGGATTTTAAGTCACCAGCACGGCACGCCAATGGAAGCATATTAAAACATTAAAATATGTGTCCGTTGGCGTAACGCCGAGGGTGGCTTAAAAGACAAATAGATGGACGATTTTATCATGGCCGCCTAAATAAATCAGGATAAAAGGGACGCTCTTTTTTTCTTACGGGTGCTTATTCCAAAAATCAGTCCCACAATGAAAACACCGGCCCCGGAAAGCAGACCAAGCTTCACCTCACTTCTGATGCGTTGTTCAAGGCTTTGAATACGCTTTTCCTGTTCCCGGGACTGTGCCAAAAGCGCTTTATGTTCGGCATCCAGTTTCAGGTAACTTGCGGAGGCATCTTTGAGTTGCTTATATTTACGCGCAATTTCCTTCAGCGCCTTGTTCTGGGTATTCAGGGTCTTCGCCGTCTCTTGTGCCGCGAAAAGGTTTGATGATAGACGCTGATTTTCCTTTTTATACTGTTCAACCATAATGGCTTTAGGCACATCTTCCGTAAGAAAACGGGTCAGTACCCACCCGGTTTTCCCTGCCGCATTTCTCACCATGGACCAGTCCTTGCGGTATTCCAGAATCTCCAGTTTGGTCCCTGAAGTAACCATGGCGACAATTTTATGGCTGATACCCGGCCCTGTTCGCATGGTGATCCGGGTGACCCCGGATACATAAATGTCCTTTGCGTAAATGCCGGTTGTTATAGAAAAAAAGAAAAAACAGATAAGGATCAGATGGTTTGCTCTCATTTTCTCTCCCCTTTTATATAACAGCCATGGGCTGACGCAGTCTATCAACGCCCAGGCTGAACACACAACAAAAATGAAAATAACTTAACAACTTACTGGCACTTTCATATAAAAAGTTAGCTACCCTTACCATTGCAACAGCCAATTATCAAGGAAAACCCTCGCTTCTGGATTATTTGCCATACGCTTGCCAGATTTCGCCATTTTCAGCGAACTTTAGGCCCATGGTCAAAATAAAATCACCCATCTGCTTGTCTTTTAAGCCGCCCTCGGTGTTACACGTCAACGGACAGACATACCTAATATGAGTTCATTGGCGTGCCTTGATGGCGACTTAAAATCCGGCGTATCTGTGGCAGATTTAATTGTGGTCATGGGGCTAATGCTTGGACACACAGTCAGCCATCTGAGGCGTCAGTCTTCCTTGCGTCCGTCTGGGTGGCGTGTACCCTTGACAGCACCCGGTTTACCCACGACAAAGGCATTTGTCATGTAGGCAATCACCTCATCGGTGGGTAATACTTTTGCCACTGTACTGCCGGCGATTTTCAACGCAATTTCTTGATTTGCGGTTGCCGTTGCAACTGCGTCACTGACCACCACAACATCGTAACCGCGTGAACTGCCCGCATAGGCTGTACTCAGAATACATTCATCCGTCCAAAGACCGGAAAGCACGATGGTATCAATGCCGACGGCCTTCAATTTTTCATCCAGATAAGAGTTGCCGTTTTTATCAAAGTTCCAGAACATATCCAGATGCTTTCCATGGTAAAAGCAGCCGTCACAAACCTCCTTTTCAGTCGGGGCAATCTCAGTCAGGGGTGTCATACCGGATGCACCGGTAAAAACATACGCGGCATTTTCCGGATCTTCAGGACGAAGGCCTTTAGGACCATACCATCGATCCACTGCATTGCTGATGCCGTCGTCGAACGTACGGGTCCAGGCACTCCAGATAATGCGGACACCGTCGCCCTTTGACCGGGTAAATCTGAACGTATCCACCAACTTGATGAGGTTGGGCAGAATACCGCCGGCATAGGGCCGGTACTCTTCCTGGCAGTCATCTAGAAGTAAAGCGATCCTGCGGGGTCGGTCGGCCAGATCCCAGGACGCCCAGAAGCTCAAGGGCTGTCCATGGGGTCCCCCCGGAGTGGCGCTGTAATTTTCCATGGGTTTTAGTGCCAGATCCATATCGCGGTGCTTGCAGGGTATCTGAAGTGCTTCTTCAAGCGTTCGTCTTTTGGCGTCAATATTATCCACCATCAAACTCCTTTTCAACTTAATTTATACCTGACTGCTAAGGGCTCACTCAAAAATAACTTTACATTTTGACGGCCAATTCTACCAGCCCTGACGCGTTGTCAAAATTCGTCGTATCCCGATATGTTTACATTTTCAAGCCTTTCAGGCGTGGTGACTTGACCACCAAAGGGGACATTTTTGACTTATACCAAATCCACATCTGAACTCAAGTCTGAACTTCTATCATCTGCAACTATCCAGAAAATTTTGACCATGGGCCTTATTCTGATTCAATTTGTTTGAATGGCTTTTGCACCGGTTGGACCGTTTTAGCAACTTCAACAAGAGTTTCCAACCGAACCACCCGTTTATCAATGTCGTTGGTTTGGTCAGTCAATTTTTCAGTCCTGTCGTTAAGTCTTTGAACAGTCTCTGTAAGCCTGATAATGTCCAATACAAGGTCCTTGAAACCAGGCATTATTTTGCCCCCTTTACTGCAGAAAGATTTTCAAGACAGCGATCTACTTTTTTAATTGTGTCTTCTGTCCTGGCTATTGCCTCTTTCACCTTTTCGTGAGCAATGGCTAATAACTCTTGTTCTTGTCGTTGGGTCACCTCCACGGCAGGATCATAAGCGTCTATAGCGTCTCGGACGATTTGTGCCGCAGAGCGGCCTTTCAAGTTTGAACTCAGCGTTTCAAGTTTCTTTACTTGGGTGGGCGAAATGAAGAATTGTTTCCTGACCAATGTTTCTGAGTGTGTTTGCATGATGTTACCTCCTATATCTTCTGTATGTGTCTATCATACATATACACATAATATAAGCAAGTCTTTTGTTGATCAGATCTATTTGCATTCAAGTCGCGGCGCAGGAATCATATTGTTTCTGATACCCTGAGACGCGGCCAAAAGCATACAGCTGTGAAAGAAAGTTTATACTCTGCGTCATTTTTTAAATAAAAAATATGTAATATAGTTCTCAATTTCAGGGCATCTTGCTATAACTTATTGATAATATTATGGTTATATAGTTGGCATAGAACGTGCTAAATTCAATGATCACTTCTGATCGTGCTGAAAATCAGCGCGTTGAAAAAAATAAATGATTAAAAAAGGAGACACGTTATGAAAAAGCTATTATCAACTCTTGCAAGCATCACCGCATTACTCTTGTTCGCTGCCGCTGCTAACGCATTGCCAATTGAAGGTCAGCAGATCAGGTACACGGATGCCGGCCCCAGAATCCAGTTAGGCGACAATTCCTGGGTAAGGGGCGGATTGTTTTCATGGCAGGTCGAGGAATCTGGGGAAACGTTCACCAGTTTTTGTCTTGAGCGTCAACAAAATATCTTCCCAAACATTTCTTATGAAGTCAAAGGCATAAGTGATTCTGAGATCAGCAAACAGACAAACTGGCTGTTTTCCAATTATGCTGAGGGAAATCTTGACATTACTGGCCTGGATCAAGATCAGATTGAAAAAAACATGCAGGTGCTGGTCTGGTTTTTTGAAGAAGAAATTACGGAATCTCAATATAACTATTATGCGGGAAATAACAGCAGCGTTACAGCGTGGTTCGCTCTTGCCGATACGAATGCGATAAACTGGGTAAACAATGACCGTGTAAAAGCCATCAACCTTGGCACCGAAGCTCAAGATCAGCTTGTTTACAATACAGCACACGCTCCCGAACCTAGTACGATGGTACTTTTCGGTATCGGCCTTATCGGCACTGCCGGCTTTTGCCGCAGAAAATAATTTTATATGAGGTGGAGTGGAAATTGAAAAGGGTGTTTATTTGTAATAATGAGCCCAACGAATAAGGCCCATGATCAGAATTAAATCTGCCACAGATACGCCGGATTTTAAGTCGCCATCAAGGCACGCCAAAGGAAGCATATTAGTTATGTCTGTCCTTTGGCGTAACGCCGAGGGCGGCTTAAAAGACAGGTAGATGGGCGATTTTATTTTGACCATGGGCCTAAAGCTAAAGCGTTTATCGGGGGGGGATCAATGCCCAGATGGAACGGCTCAATGAAATGGATAGGAGGTCACTATGAGCCGGTTGAATGAAAAGAAACAGGACCGTATTTGTAAATATGGCTTAAAGGTAGAACAGAAATATTTTTTTCTACCGGGTAAGCATGTTCTCCTGGATATACAATCCAAAGATGTTCCAGATTCAGGTCATTAAGGGTTTTGAAGCCGCTGAAGATCCTGGAAAGATTCTAAATCAAAAAACGTGGCGTTATATTTTTTTTCAAATATCCTGGCCAGTGTTGTTTTCCCGGATTGCCTTGGGCCTAGAAGAGAAACAACAGGGGTTCTGTTCATTGCTTTTTCAAGTGCATGGATATGTGATGGTCTCTGGATCATGCCGATATGCGTATCATTGAAAATTCGGAGTGTCAATCCGAATTTTCAATGATAATTAACGGTCAGGATAAATTTCCCATTTCTCTTGCCTTTTTATCGGTATTTTTCGTTGGCGTAACGCCGAGGGCGACTTAAAAGACAAGCAGGCGGACGATTATCTTTTTCATGAGATTTCGCTTCGCTCCCCTAATTATCAAACAAGCTCTGACAGTCTGTGGAGACCTGCTCAGGGTTCAGTCGCGTTGCGGACTGCCGGATTGCTCTTTTTTTTCACTGAAGGCCAGCTGTAATACAATAAAGATGCTTATAAAGAAATCAATGGCAAGAAACGTGATTAGCTCATACGTGTCTGTATTAAAAAAATGAAACCCGGCAACACATGCCACAATAATGGAAACAGCGCCTGAGCAAATAGCGACCCATTTTAATCGTTGCGGATGAATTCGGGAAATCCGGATCAGTTTAAAAATTCCTGATCCCATCAGTACGGCAGCCAGCATGACGTCGAGTAATTTAGCGCCTAAGGCGGGTTTAATGAGCAGCAGCACGCCCATAGAAGTAATAGCAATGCCCAGTCCCGTACCCCAAATACGGTATTTCCCTCCAAAGGCGTAAAACAACAATGCCGTCACAGCACCAACGGCAATGGATGACCAAATGAAAAGCTCTTCAACAGAAATCAGTGCCGCCTTTAGCTGATCAAATGCAACTGGCGCAAAAGAGTGCAAAATAAAATACAACCCTGCAAGGATCGCAACGATCAAAACAATAAAAACACGATTGTTCATAATCAGCCCCTATGGAATAATAACCGTTTGCGTCTAGGTTACCATCCTAAATACAAATCACGGGGTTTGTCAAATATTCTTTACCTTCTGAATGGCACTAAGACCCTACCTTGGGCAGCACATCCTTAAAAACAACGCCGTAAATATCCCAGATGGTGACAAATAATGCGGCAATAATAGGACCAATGATAATGCCGATAATACCGAACATGGCAATACCGCCAAGGGTGGAAAATAAAATTAAAAGATCGTGCATCTCCGTATCTTTACCCACAAGTCGTGGTCGCAGAAGATTGTCAACACCACCCACAATCCCTCCGCAGAAGATAATAAGCGCGCCTGCTTTGAACCATGCGCCCTGGGCTGCCAGCCAAAGGGCTGCCGGAATCCATACCAAGGCGGTGCCAATGCCCGGTATGATGGACAACACCGTCATGACAGCCCCCCAGAAAACCGAGCTGTGGATGCCGACCAGAGCAAATGCGATGCCCGATGCCCCGCCCTGGATAATACCGATGATGGCTGTTCCCTTGATTGTGGCCCGTGCTACGGAAGTGAATCTGTCAAGAAGCCGCCTTTCGTCCTTATCGTCCAGGGGCATGTAGTATAAAATTTTATTTAACAGTTTGTCCCCGTCTATGAGAAAAAAAAACATGGTATACAAAAGAATGGCCACCATGAATATAAAGTTAATTGTGTCCATGGTGGCGGCCTGGAGCCCGTCGACAAAAAACTGACTTGCTTTGCCCACCAGTTCACCGGCCTTGGTGTAGATGATTTCCCGGTAGGGCTCCACCTGCTCATAAAATGGCAAATCTTCCAGCCACTGGGAAAGGGTCAGGGGCGATGACAATTGTTTCTGGACCCAGGGAGTTGCTGTCTGTCCCACCTTGATGGCCTGGCTGGTTATAATGCCTAAAAGAGCGCTTAAAGGCAGAAGGACGATCAGGATGATAATCATGATGGTCAGCCCGGAGGCGGCGGCCTGCCGTCCTCTCAACCATTTGTTAAGGCGCTGGTAAAAGGGATAGGCCAGGGCGGAAAAAATCCCGGCCAGCAGAATAGCCATGAGAAACGATTTAATCATTACAAGAAAAACAGCTGAAATAAAAAACACCAGCAATAATAAAAACCAGGGGTGGATCAGGTCTCGATTCATGGGGGAGGTGCCTCCGGTAATTTTTTTTAAACGCCCTGTTTTACAATAATAGCCATGGGCGGGGCCGGCTTATCAACAGCCAGTGTCACCCCCCAATAAAAACTGAACTTAACTTGGCAACATATTGGAACTTTCATAACACATTTTAAACCAGAGCTTGCTTTTTTCCAACCAAAATACGAAATATAGCAGAAGCTGAACATATGCCCGCGTCCGGCCACCGGCAGAAAATGTTGTGCCGGTGGCCGGGCAGGGGGGCATTGACGGAAAAAGGGAGATGGCATGATTGAGGTAAAGGACAGTCCGTTAGGTTTAGGCCCATGATTCTCCATATGGATATGGATGCTTTTTTTGCATCGGTGGAACAACGGGATAATCCCCGGCTTCGCGGCAAGGCACTGGTGGTGTCGGGGCGTAGCCGACGCAGTGTGGTGTCAACGGCAAGCTATGAGGCCCGTAAGTTTGGCATCCATTCAGCCATGCCCCTGTTCCAGGCCCTGCGGCTTTGTCCCCATCTGACCATTGTGTCGGGCAATCGGGAAAAATATGTCCGGGACTCCAAAAGGATCATGGAGATTTTAAACCGGTTCACCCCCCTGGTGGAACCGATGTCCATTGACGAGGCCTATATGGACATCCGGGGCTGTGAGAGGTTATTCGGATCCCCCCGACAGATCGCCATGAAAATTAAACACCAGGTGGCTCAGGAGCTTGGGCTCACCTGCTCCATTGGTGTGGCGCCGGTCCGTTTCCTTGCAAAAATCGCATCAGATATGAACAAACCGGACGGGTTGACCTTGATCAACAAAGAAAATATGGACGGGTTTATCAAAACCCTTCCCATTGGCAGGGTGCCGGGGGTGGGCAAACGGGCCATGGCGGCGATGACGGCCTTGAATATTCAATTTTTAGGAGATATCCAGGGTCTCACTCCCGAAGTGCTTGACAGAAAATTCGGCAAAATGGGGCAACGGCTGTCCGAGCTTTCCAGGGGGATAGACCCCACGCCGGTGGGAGGTCATACCGTGCGTAAATCCATTTCAAGTGAAACCACCCTGTCACAGGATATCAGCGACCCGGTTGACATAAAACAGGTGTTACTGGCCTGCGCCCAGCGCGTGGGAAGAGACTTGAGGAAAAAAGGATGGCTGTGCCGCCACGTCTCCATTAAAATAAAATTTTCAGATTTCACCCAGATCACCCGTGGGAAAAAAACAACGTCATGGATCTCCTCGTCCAATGCCATCTATGATGAGGCCGTGGCCCTTCTTGACAGGGTCTCTCTGAAAAAGAAAATACGGCTTTTAGGGGTTGGCGTGTCGGAGTTTATGGATGAATCCAGACCGGTTCAGATCTCTTTGATACCGGATCCGGCTGAAATTGCCAATAAACAATGGGAAACCGTTGACCATGCCGTTGATGCCGTGCTGGATAAATTCGGCTCAAATGTGATTCAAAAAGCAGCCCTTGCTCAGGGAAAGACTTTTCATAAAAATCCCACCGGAGATGTTTCAAGGGGTACAAAAGGAATTCAGACCCATGACAAATGTGAGTAATCTACTGGGCCGGCAGACGTTCCGGACCCAGGTGGAACAATTGTGGGGAATTGAAGTCAATGCGCTGTGTCCCGCTGCCCTCATTGAGGGAAGTCCGGAGCGATCCCTGTCCAGAGCCGTGTTTGAAGACGGATCCGGCAAACGGTTTCTCATTGAAGCCTTTGCCGCTTCCAAACGCGGGCACAGGAATTGGGTGGCCGCGATACTGGCGTTTTTGAATCGTAAGGGCTTGACAAAGGCGCTGGCGCCTCAAGCAGCCCTGAATGGAGAGGTTCTGCCCTTTATTGGGGAAACCTGTTTTCAGATTACCCGGTATCTGAACTCTGCCGGAATTGAGCGGCCCGGGTGGCTTGCCTCGTCTCAGATGGGACAGGATATGGCAACATTTCTCATTGATATGCATGGCGCCGCAAAGGGAATCACCCAAAATTTTTCATTCTCTGATTTTTCGATTAAGGCCTACATATATAAGCTGTTCAAAGATATGGAGGTCCACCATCCCAAAATGCTGACGCAGTATCTTCCGATTCTTAAGTTCCTGGAGAAGGGATTCATGGCCGCCTACGATACACTGCCGTCCGGGTTTTGCCATGGGGATTTCCATCCCCTGAATGTGATCTGGGGACCGTTGTCCTGCAACAGCCAGATTCAGGCGGTCATCGACTGGGAATTTACGGGGATGAAGCCGGATTGCTATGATGCCGCCAATCTTGTGGGCTGTGCGGGGATTGAGCATCCCGAAGGGCTTGCCATGCCCATGGTGACAACATTTTTATCTTCCATTAAGGCCGCTGGATTGCTCAGCCCCACATCTTTAAAATGGTTTCCGGAATATGTTCTGGCCCTCAGGTTTGCCTGGCTCTCGGAATGGCTGCGCAAGGCAGATCATCAGATGCTGGATATGGAACTTGCTTTTATGAATATTGTGATTGGAAATATGGATGATTTAATTGATATATGGGAACTTAATTAGTGTCCCGAAGTTACGCCAACGGACACATATGTCAAATTTAAATATGCATCCATTGGCGTGTACTGCGGATTTGATTTTGGCCATGGATCTTGCGTCAACCTGCACAGCCTTTGGGCATGATATCGGCTTGAGCCGGTGTTGACCCACTATTCCTTTGGCTAACCGGCAATTTTCTCTTTTAAGGTTGCGGCCAGTTTTACACCCAGATCAAAACATTTGCCAAGGTCTGACTCATCGGGTACATATTGGACTCTTAAACCGGGATCAATGATTTCAAGCTTCATCGTCTCAAATTCCTTATTCAGGAGTTTTACGGCTTCACCACTCCATCCATAAGATCCGAAGGCCACAGCACATTTATTCTGGGGGCGCAGCCCTTTGATATAAGTCATCACATCCGAGATAACCGGAAAAATGTTGTTGTTCAGTGTGGGAGACCCTACGGCAATGCCACCGGCATCAATGACTTCGGTCATGATGTCTGAACGGTGGCATTTTCGGGTGTTCATCAGTCTGACATTCACATCTTCGGATTCAATACCATTGGTGATGGCCTTGGCCATTTTGGTGGTACTCTCCCACATGGAGTCAAACAGCACCACAATTTTTTTCTGGGGTTCCTGCCTGGACCACTGGTCATAGGCCTCAATGATCTTTGACGGATTGTCCCGCCAGATAATGCCATGATCCGGACAGATCATATCGATTTTCAGATTCATTTTGCCCACATCCTTGAGCAGGGCCTGGACCTTGTCGGAGAAGTGCAGCAGGATATTGGCGTAATACTTGCGGGCATGGGGAATGATTTCATCCCCTATTTCATCATCAAAGAACATGTCACCGGCGTAATGCTGCCCAAAGGCATCGCTGGAAAAGAGGATGGCCTCATCGGGCAGATAAGTGAACATGGAATCGGGCCAGTGAAGCATTTTTGTCTCAAGGAATGAGAATGTTCTGTCTCCCAGTGTCAGGGTGTCTCCCGTCTTGACCACCTGGAAATTGTAATCCGTGTTTAAATGGCTTTTCAGGTTTTTGGCCCCCATTTTCGAACAATAGATCGGCTTGTCCACACCGATTTTATTGAGCACCTTGGGGATGGCGCCGGAATGATCCATTTCCGTATGGTTGGAGATAACAGCATCAATTTTTTGGGGATCAATGATCCGGGAAATGTTGTCCAGCAGTTCATCTCCGAAGTTTTTCTTTACTGTGTCGATGAGGATGTTCTGTTCCCCCAGCACCAGAAAGGCGTTGTACGTGGTGCCCTCGTAGGTGGAATATCCGTGAAAATCACGGATATCCCAGTCCCGGCATCCCACGGAATAGATCTTGTCTGCTATTTCAATGGGCTTATACATTTAAATAATCTCCCGGGGTTTAATCATCCAGTTTGTCAAAATTTTCCTGGGCTGCGCCGCACATGGGACATACCCAGTCTTCGGGAAGGTCTTCCCAGGCCGTGCCGGCATCTACACCATTGTCAGGGTCGCCTTCAGCAGGGTCGTACACATATCCGCAGGGGCATTCATATTTATCCATTGTTTATCCTCCATGTTGTTTAAGGTTCAGGTCAAATTAAAATCACCTGTCTGCTTGCTTTTTAAAAAGCCATTGGCAAGCCTTGATGCCGGCTTAAAAGCCCGTGCATCTGTGGCAGGTTTAATTGTGACCATGGGTATAGGTTAAGAATTTATAAACCAAACAATTCAGCCAACTCAATGCTCACTATAAGCAAATACCGTGCCCTTATTGTAAAGATTAAATTAAAAATAAGGACATATAAAGGTTTAAACTTGATTGACATTCATATAACATAAGTTCTTTAATATCAATAAGAGCCTGTTTGGTAATCAGGGGATCGAAGCACAATCCCATGAAAATGAGCACCAGTTTTCATGGGATTGCAGCCGATTCATCAATTATCAAACAGGCTCTAAGCCATTAAATCTAATCCAAAGGTGGGTAGTACAGGAATATATGGCGGCAAAAATATTTATTAAAAAGACACAGATAGACGCTTCCGCAGCAGATTTGTTTGCCTGGCATGCCCGGGAGGGGGCCATCAACCGGCTTACCCCGCCCTGGGCCCCTTTACAACAGATTTCCCGTAAAGGCAAAGGGATTGACAAAGGGGTTCAGGTCAAATTCAAAATCAGGGTCATGGGCATTCCCATGATCTGGGAGGCGCAACACATTGAATATGAAGAGAACCGGATGTTCCGGGACCGGCAGGTAAAAGGGCCCTTTGGCTTGTGGGAACATACCCACCATTTCCATAAGGTGGCCGAAAACCGAACGATCATGGAAGACCAGGTGAAATTTAAACTGCCGATGGAACCGTTCAGCCTGCCGTTCTACGGATACGCCATGAAGGAACTGGAGCGGATATTTTCCTACCGCCATCAGGTATTAAAAGCGGACATGGAGAAGCGGGTGGGAAAAATAAAACAGCAGCGGATTCTGATATCCGGGGCATCAGGTACCATCGGCCAGGCCCTGGTGCCGTTTCTAAGAACCTGCGGCCATGAGGTGATTCGCCTGGTCCGTGATCCAAACACCGATGCCCCCGATGCCCTGTACTGGGATCCTTATCAAAATATCCTGGACTTGGGGGCGGCCGGTCCGATTGATGCTGTGATCAACTTGAACGGCGTGGATATCACCCGGGGAACGTGGACGGACAAACAGAAAAAACGGATTATCGATTCCCGGGTTATTCCCACACAGGTACTGGTGGAAAAAATGGGGGCCATGGCAGATCCCCCTGCCACCTTTATCTCCTCATCGGCCATCGGCCTGTACGGGGAAGGCGCAGACCGGAAACTTACCGAAGGGACACCCAAGGGGGACTCATTTATTTCTGAGGTGTGCCATCAGTGGGAAACCGCATCCCTTGGTGCTGAGCGCAGGGGAATCCGTACCATACAGCTGCGCATCGGTGTTGTGATGACACCGGCCGGAGGGGCCCTGGAACGCATGTTTCTCCCCTTTGCCCTGGGGTTGGGGATCCGGTTTTCCCAAGGCCGGCAGTATATGAGCTGGATCAGCATGGAGGATGTGCTGGCCGGTATCCTCCATCTTCTGGAAAAAGAGGATATCCATGGCCCTGTAAACCTGACCGCACCAGTACCTGAAATCAATAAAGCGTTCAGTCAAACCCTGGGCCGGGTTCTTTCCCGACCGGTTTTTTTAGTGATGCCGGCCCCTGTGATCACCTCCCTGTGGGGAGATATGGGTAAAGAGGCAATGTTAACCTCGGCCCGGGTGATTCCCTTAAAATTGCTGGACAGCGGATATCAATTCACCCATGCCACCCTGGAACCGGCCTTACGGCATTTGCTGGGCAGGTAAGGGCCATGGCCACAGCTAAGTAGATTGGGTTGGAGAACGAAACCCAATCTACTATGAATATGATCTCATTCAGGAACGATACAATGAATACAAAAGTAAAATTTCTGTTTTCCTTTCTTATGATTACCGCACTGATTTTCGGGTTTGTGCATATCTATTTCCCGTCAGAAAACTACAATTTTGAACGGCTGCATGTTTTTCTGTTTAATCTGTGTACCGGCGGTACCATTCTTCTGTATTACACCCAGCGGCAGCAGGGCATGTCCAGAATCGTCCAGTTGTTTTTTGTATTGTCCCTGGTATATGCCTTGTCTGCATTTTTTGAAGTGTACCCCCTGACCCTGGCTGTTTCCGCCGTGCTCTGGTTCCTGGTGGAGAAGATCAGGGTGGAAAAATTTTCAGTGCTGCCCCTGCAGTTCATTCAAAACAGTGTTCCGGTCACGGAGAAATTTCACCAGGCCAGCCTGTTGTGCCTGTCCACAGGCATTGTCATGGCGTCCATGGTCATCATCAACAACCAGTATACCCACTGGATCTATATGGAAAAACTGAACCTGAACACCTTTTTCCTGGGATATTCATTCCCTTTGTCCCTGGTGACCCTGTCCCTGATTTTCGGCATGCTTAAAAAGATTGAAGGTCGCGAACGCAAGGGGATCATGGAGGTCTGTTTCTGGACCATCACCCTGGGTGTCATCATCTTTTTCTGTTTCATTCTTTTTGAACAGTTCATTTTCCAGGTGTTTGTGACGGCGGCCCTGTTCACGGCGGTGGTGATGGTGCTTCTGCTCTATTATACCTTTGCGGACCGGATTCAGCAGAAATTGTTCCTGACGTCGGGCATTGGGTTCCTCATTGCCACTGCGGTGACCGGTATCGCCTATATCTCCTTGCATATGCAGGACAGCTATGACCCCATGCAGACCAAATGGCTGCTTCATGTTCATGTATTTGCCTCCCTGTACGGATGGAATCTGTGCGGATTATCGGTAATCTGCCGATTTGACGATTTCCCCATCAAGCTGCGTTCCCCAACGGTGATTGTGACCCACTGGATTACCGCACTGGTGCTGGCGCCCCTGGGTGTCTTTTACGGCTGGGCTGCAATACTGGCTATTTTGGGATATGCGTATATTACCATCACCCTGTTTTTTTCCGACAACGCTGTGGTGGACCATGGCCGATAACACAGAACGGGTAAGGCCCATAGCTGCGGCCCGGTTACTGATCATGTCCGGATGTATGGAGGCCCGGAAGCATTTCCGTTTCTAGATTACGGCGAAGGGTCTCAAAATCCGTATTGTCATTGAGTTCAAGTCGTATGGGATCTGCATACCGAATCCACACCCGGGTAAAGGGCTTGGGAAGCATAAAGCGGTCCCAGGAGTTGAAGAACCACGCCGCATCCGCATCGGTATAACACGGCACCACAACCGCGCCGGTCTCCAAGGCCATTTTTATTACACCGGCTTTGACCTTACCAATGGGCCCCCTGGGGCCGTCCAGGATATGCGCACCGAATTTATACGTGTTAATATGGTCAATCATGGCTTTTAAGGCTTCCTTGCCCCCCCTGGAAGAAGATCCCCGCGGCGTATACCATCCCATCCGGTTGGCCACTGATGAAATCAGATCACCATCCTTACTTCTGGAAATCATCAGGCCGGGGGTATATTGGGAATAGGTTTTAGCATATCGAATGGCAGAAAAAAACTGCTGATGCCAGGCGACCAGAAGTACCGGCTTTTTTGCTTTCACTAGTGCCATCCAGGGCCCTTCATTTTCAACTTTTAGTCTAAAGGTTGATGCATAGCAGTATATAAAGTAGTAGGTCATCAACATAAAAGGACGGGTGTAAATAATAAATTTCAATCGTTTAAACATTGTGTGGGTTTCTTTTAAAAATGGATCATTTTAATTCAAAAATGGTTTTTACCGGTGTTTCCCCGATCTTGTCGTCAGCGACAGCCATGGGCTCTTTTACAAAAATCCGCCGTGTTTCGATCCCACCTGAATTCACCATACGGTTATGCACTGCGCCACTTCTGCGCAGGGCAAGATCCTTTAGTTCCTTTTCAGTAACGGTAATGGATGTGAGCAGCAGCTTTTCTTGTTCGCTGCTTGACAACGCTTTTTCCGCTCCGGATTCTTCCCTGGGTTTGGGGAATTCGGCGTCATCATAGGCGGCTGCCACAAGGGCGGCCCGTTCCTGTGGTGTTAAGGCGTTCAGGTCTTTTCCTTCTGCAATCCCGCTCCTGGCCTGCACTTTGGACAGCTGTGTATTGTATTTAGACCGTCTGATCCCCTCCCTGTCTTTTTCTGGATTGAATGTGCCGTCAATCTCCAAAGATAATTTTTCTTTCTCCATCAGGATTTTAGATAGTTGATCGATTTTTTCAAGGTCCGAATCACCTAGCACGTCACTTCCCGGTTCAAACGCCACATGGCCAAGATCCTGCCCTTTGGCCAAGCCAAACATCCCCCCCAGGAATTTAAAAGGGGCGGAGACAATGCCAAGAATCACATTTTTCAATGCAGTGGCAACCACACTGCCGTAACTGAATTTTGGGTCATCAAGCTGCCCATGGATCGGCACATTCAGTTTAATTTCATCTTTTGAATTCTTGAGCAGTGAAATGGCAAAGTCCAGTGGCAGAGAAACGGCATCCGGTGAATACACACGTTCCCCAAGGGTGAGCTGATCCAGAAAAATCCGGTTCATGGAATTGAGTTCTTTATCCTTGATGTCGTACTCAAGATTCAGAATCAATTTTCCCTTTGCAATGCGATATCCCAGAAATTTTTCCGTATAGGTGTTGAACTGGGGCAACTCAATATTTTTAAAGGACACGGTCAGATCTGCAAATGTCTCGTTTTTTAAAGGGTCTATAAGGCCTGCAACCTCAAGGGGCGCATGATCGGCATAGGTGCCTTTGAGTAAAAGCTTTGCCGGTTCTCTCTCGGGCAATGAAGACAGGCCCGTAAGACTGCCACCCAGTTTTGTCATATCCACAGAATAACCCGGCGGCGTATAGTGATCGGTAAAGTGTATTGTACCGCCCTGCATGGTGACGGCATCGATATTTATGCTAGGACCGTGCCTCTCTTTTTCAGCCGATGGCGTGCTCGTCTTTGGTAAAACCGGGGTTTGGTCTTTGGGGTTTTGATCCTTGCTGTGTTTGACAATCCTGCTTAAGTTCAACATACCATGTTCGGAAATATCAATGATCTGGTAAAAATCGGTCAAGGCAATTTTACCGATATTGATGGACATGGGCGTCAAATCCATGTCCATATCTGATAGAAACAAGGCGTTGCATTTGAAAAAGTCGTTGTTGTCATTTTGGGTTTTGCTTGAAAACTTACCGAACAGTATATTCCCCTTGTATCTGATGTTCGGCTCACCACGGTCTGGTACGAAAACGGTCAGCCGTCCGTGGGTATCCATATATCCTTGTTCGATAAGGATATTCAGGTACTGGGTAACATAGGGATTAAAGGGATTCAGTCCCATATTTTTGATATCCAGATCCAGTGCGGTTGCCATTGAAGACAGGTCAACGCTGCCACTAATGTTTATCTTTCCTTTCTCTTCTAACACCATACTGGTTTGAATACGTCCTTTTTTACCCGGAATCGTGGACAGATCTTCCACACAGATGCCGATATTGCCCACACGCATTCGTACCGGCGTTTCCGGTCCAAGATCTGAAAATGCAAGATCGTAATTCAGCAGATCCAACCGGCCCAGGGATAATTCCCAGGGTGTCTCAGGTGATTTCGCCCCGGACACCTCACCCTCGGCAGCAAGGCCAAAATGCGCCCTATCTGTTGGGGGGGCGGCAACCATCTCATAGACACGCTGCACCAGGTTAATATGCCCTTGTTTATCCCGAATCAGATCCAGGCGGCCTGCATCTGCTGTCACCATTTCAACCCCTATGTTCCGGGTTGTGGAATTCATAGAAATGCCTTTGCAGTCAATGGATGTCATCTGTACCACAGGCTCATTGTCATCGCCGCCCTGAATGCGGATGCCATTGATCCTCACACTGCCGTCGGAAATTGAAAACACAGGGGTCTCTTCTGCCATGGCCACACTGAATCCTGTGCCGGCCGTCAAGGCCTCGACACTGAGTCCACGTCCGCCGTATGGGGCATAGTAAGGACGGTATTTATCCGGCATCACGCCACTGATATCCAATCGGCCATCAAGTTTCAGGGCCGGTGTGGTCGACAATGTCCCATTAAGCGCCAGGGTCTCCTTTGCCGCCGTTGTGAAATTCACTTGGTATCTCCCCGACATCACCCCCTGGGGCCCAATTTCCATCTTGCTGAAATTAAGATCGAACCCGGATACCTCAGTGGTAAATGTTGGACTTAAACAGTGGTCTGTAAAAAGGATTTCACCATTATTGAATCCCCCTTTGTCCACGGTAATGTGAAATTGAAAGGGGTGGGAGGCTTTGGTCAAATCCTGCTGTCCCTGGGCTGTCGGTGCATCGGCTGGGGAGGCTTTGTCCTGGGCTTCCGGCATAAGGTCGGCCACATTCAGGCTACCGTCTTCTTTCCGGGTCAATGCCAGGCGCGTATTATTTATGGCCAGGTGTTTTATGACCATTCTTCCGGAAAGCAGATCCTTAGTTTGGGCTTTAAGAACCATTTCAGGGGATGATAAAAAAGGCGTTGCTGCATTGTGGTCGGTATTCCAGATTCCCAAATCCATATTTTTAAGGGTCGCGTCCAGGTCAATGCCCAACATATGGGCATGCTTGACTTGACCAGGATCCTGACGGTAGGCCGCGGAAACCAAAAGATCCATCCGGCCCGGCGCATTGACTTTCAATGCCTTGGGAACGATTACATAATCAAGTAACGGCCCCAGGTCGATGCCTTGGGCAGTCAGATCCATCCGGGTCTCCAGATCCGGCGTAAAAGGCAGGCTGGTAAGGTCGATATCAATGGGAGCCCCGTTGAGCCTGAAATTGAGAGCCGGTTTGGCCGGGGTATCCCGTTCGTCCTCCAATGAGGTCAGCAAAGGCAGTGCCATATTGATCCTGTCCACCACCTGTTCACTTCCCCGCATCTTGTCGGTAAAGTAAACTGTGCCGTTATGAATACCCGCATTGGAAAGTCTGAAGGGAAAATAGGATGGGCCCTGATCTTCAGGTGCTGCGGAGGCCTTTGTAACACCGCCAATGGACTGAACATTAAAGCGGTTATCTTTTTCCAATATCAAAAACAGTTCAGGCTGATACAGATCCAGCGCAGTGACCACCGGCGCCAGTTTAAACAATGAGATGGCAGAAACGTTGAAATCACACTTTTGAAGCCGGAATAACGGCCGGTTTTCTTCATCATTGACCGACAACGTGTCAAGCGTACCCGCCAGAGTGTAGGGATTGAAACGGATTTTGCCGACACCGCCGGCACATCCGGGAAGATCTCTTAATCCTTTTTCAATCAGCTTTTTTCCGGCAAAAGGAACGGCAAAAAATCCCAACAAAGAGTACATCAAAAAAACACCGGCAACCACCGATATTGCAATTTTCCAATTCATGTGTTTACCCATCACTACACCACTTCTTTCCTTCATCGGCTTGGGCCTTGGGTTCTTCCAAAAGACAACGCTACATGGCGTGTAATATATCCGTCATCGGTTTTTTGAGTCAAACTTTTTCGACAGGTTGTTACGGAATAGATAATTTTTTCAAGTTCAAGGCGGAAAATCAATTTGACCGCAGGCATACATGGCGTATTCGTAAAGATCAAATTTATTTTTCAACGAACGAAACCCTTGGGCGATGATGAATGGGAGGCCGCAAAAAGTTGAAGTCCTTCGTGATACAGATTCTGGGGCCCCTGGTGTCTGGGATTTTATCTGAAAATTCAGGGGGATTTTGTATAGGTTATGATGCCGTACGGTAACATCAAGATTACAGATGAGAATGTAACAAAAGAGCAGAAACTAAAACTAATCCAGGGGCAACCCAGCTCCTGGTGGATGTTTTGGACAAGAACCCTGCCACCACGGTTGTTGTCAGTGTTCAGAATTAACCCCACCTTGACATATGCACGGATTGTACATACAATAAAGCATGGATTTTCAATGGAGTGAGAATAAGGCCGAAGCAAATATTGTGAATCACAAAATTGATTTTGTAGATGCTGTAGGCGTTTTTGAAGACCTCAACGCCCTGACTATTGACGATCCACATCCGTATGAACAGCGCTTTCTTACCATTGGGCTGGACTTTTTATCACGGGTGCTGGTGGTTTCATACACATGGAGAAATGACAGCATCCGTATTATTTCAGCAAGGAAAGCGACAAAAAAAGAACGCCGTCAATATGAGGTTGAATTATGAAAAAAGAATACGATTTCAGCCAGGGTCGACGCGGACCTGTTTCCACCCCACCGACCAACAAAACAAGAATCACCATTCGCCTTGATAATGATGTATTGACTTGGTTTAGAAACAAGGTCCATGAATCCGGTGGAGGAAATTACCAGACTATGATCAATGAAGCCTTACGGCAATATATTTCAACAGAAAAAGAACCCATTGAAAACATTTTGCGCCGGGTAATCCGTGAGGAATTTGGAAGAAAAAACGCCACCCTTGCCTAAGAGCGTGTTTGATAATTGATGAATCGGCTGCAATCCCATGAAAATGGCCCCAATTCCCCCAAATTTTATGTCAATAGTCCGGCTATTCACAGAAAATTTGTGAAAATTGGTTCTCATTTTCATGGGATTTCGCTTCGATCCCCTAATTATCAAACACGCTCTAAGAGCCATGATCAAAATAAAATACCGTACCTTTCTCCTGGCAATGTTTCAACAGCTGTTTGAAACAGCAGTGTCTGGTCAGCAAGGCGTCTGAATCGGGGATGACCGAGAAAAAGGCCTGGCTGCCCATGATGATCAGTTTTTTTCTGGCTCGGGTCATGGCTACATTGAGGCGGTTTGGGTTGTTTAAGAATTCGCTGGTCAGATGATCCGGATCCGAGGCGGTAAGCCCGAAAAGAATAACGTCCCGCTCGGCGCCCTGGATCCGTTCCACGGTATCCACAAGGGGGAGGCGGGCAGGGTGGTGATGGGCTGTCATGATTTTCCCTAGCCGCTGGAGGATAGCATTGTTCTGAGCCCGGTGGGGGGTGATGATGGCCATCTGATCCGGGGACAGGCCGTGGCCCAGGATCAAGCGCCCGGCCAGGGCGGTCATGAGATCCGCCTCCAGATCCGACTGCTGGGCGCATCCCTGGTGATCCGTTAAGACCAAGGTCACAGGCTGTTCCGGATTCAGGATGTCGCTGAGTATGGGGTCGTCTCCAGTTGGATTGTATGTTTCGTCTGGGTCATCCAGGCAAAGCCGTGCATTTTCCACTGACGGGTCCGGGGAAAGCCGTCTGTGATACCAAGTTTTGGACGGAAATGCACAGATCTCTTTGTTCATCCTGTAGGTGGTGTCCAAGGTGATCTGGCAGTCCTGGGGGTACAGGTTCCGGATATTGCAGAGAATGGAGCTGTGCAGGTGCAGTTTGTTTTCATTGTCATCAGGGTCATGGGGAGCATACTTTCCCATGATAATGGGGGGAAGTTGGTGGAGATCGCCCAGGAAAAGGAAATTTCCCCTGCAGTAAATGAGACTGAGCAGGGCCTGGGGCACCAGGATCTGGGAGGCTTCGTCAAAAATCATCCAGTCAAGGGCCAGGGGAAAGCCTTTGTCTTTGCTGTTGAACAACGAATAAAATCCATATCCAGTGGCCCCTAAAATTAACCAGGAGCGGGTGGGCAGATCCCGGGCCTCCTTTGTGTATTCCACCTTCATGGGGTCATCGCCGGGAGTGGATGTTTCGGATGAAAAGGTGTTGTCTTCCCCCCATTTCACGCATTGACCCGGAAAATCACCCGGCAGATATTGGTTGACCAATTGGGCCACTTTTTTCAATACCGTGTCAATGGCCTGGTGGGTCAGCGCAGTGATGCCGATGCGCAGGGGTTTTCTGACTTCATGGGCTTCAAGGATCAGGGCAATGATGATCCATCCCAGCAGATGGGTTTTCCCCGTGCCGGGCGGACCCTGGATCATGGAGGTGCGGTATTGGAATGGAAGCCGTAGGGCTTTCTGCTGACAGGGGTTAAGGCCGTGATTGTCCCGGGCCAGCCATTTTTCCACCCAGGCCGTGGATGCTGGTGTCTGCCTTTCCAGAGCGTCTCCGGCCAGAAGCTTTCGCAGATGGAGATATCTGTCTTTTGAAAACAGGGTCTGGACCGCGTGGTCCAGTTTTTTGCGGTTCCAGTCATCCATCTCTTCTTCAAGGGAGTAGAACAACGCTTTATTGAGATTGATCTTACCGGACCGGGAAAGCAGCCCGATCTCACCGGTTTGAGAATCATATTCCTCCATAATCACGGGAAAGCCGTTTTGCAGATCAGCCATGCCATGGGGGACCAGTTTGAGGAAATCCCCCTGGCGGAATTTGGCCGGACGGGTCTGGTCTGTGGTCTTGAATATGTGGATAAAGCGCCCGAAGCTGTCCAGCCGGGTCTGGTGAAAATTCAGATATCCCAGGGATCTGAAACGCAGCATCCGCTCTTCCAGGGGCTGTTCCTGGAGCATCATGATATCTGCCTCTTTCAGGCGTTGTTCCTCCTGAATAAATGTTGTACAGGCCCGGACCTGTTTATCTGCTTGGTTGCCTGGGGGCCATTCCCTGATCCACTGGCTTTCCAGCTGGGACACGGCCGTCTGGTACAGCTGCGTCATAAGCACCAGGTATTGTTTTGTTCCGGTTGCAGCCTGGCCGATATCGCTGATAAATCCGCTGTTATGGTGAAACAGGGTGGGAGGCGGTGCAGGAACAGTTTTGCATTTGAAGATGCGGCCCAGGGTATACAGGGATGCGGCGCCGGGTGCGGGCATGTAAAAATGGGTGGTCAGGACCTTTTGTATATCTGTCCAGGATGAGGGCTGAGGGGTGGTGAGAAACTGCCAGGATGAGGGTGGTTCCTCCCCGAGCCATTGATTCAGGATGGCGGGAGTCTGGGCGCCAAAATGGAAGATATGGGGGCCCTGGCCGGCATGGATGCTTTTTTCCCACAGTTGGGTCAGTTCCTTTAAAAAGGTTTGCCGGACTGCCTGCTGCTGGGTTTCGGTTTCCATGCACCATATATTTGATTCAACGATTGTCCGGCCGTCTGTATCCAGAACCAGCCACCCCAGAACCCGTGGCAGGCCCTCCAGGGGATCTTTTTCCAGGTGGATGAAAATGGGTCTGGACAGGTTGGCTGGGAACTGGTGAGTCTTTTTTTCGTGGCAGAGAATACGGCCGGCTAAAAAGGCGTCACACCATCCAATTAATTTTTTCTGCTGTCCAGAAGTCAGCAGAGCGGTCCCTTTTTCAAGGGCGCCGGGGAGCTGTTCAAGGGTGGTGCAGCCCATCTGCTGCAACGCAGAAAGTTCCCCCCTGGTCAATTGAGGCAGAAACCGGATATCCTCATGGGTCAGGGCATGCTGGTAGCAGCCGGGGAATCCGGAACAGCCGGTGCAAAGACTTTGAAGCCTGTAATCCGCATGGATGGGCAGACTGGAAAGCACTTGGCCCAGGTGGTGCAGGAGACTGGGCAGGGTGGCCATGTAAGGGGTTAAATCAAATTCATGAATCTGATACGGTTCTGTTTTTCGGCGTTCGCTCCGTGGCGCCGGGGTAATGATGAACCCTTTGGGGGAGACCCGGGCAGGCAGATTGTACCGTTCAATAAGTTGTTCCAGTGCCAGGGCATAGAAGGCCACCTGCCATTTATGGTGGTACCCAGGTTTGTGGCTGCCCTTGATATCCCCGGCTTCAATGATTGCCTGTTCGCCGTTGCCTGGAAAGAGTTTCAGAAGGTCCGGGATGCCGATACCTGTGATCTGGGGGAATTGATGAATGGGCGCTTCTGTCTTGAGATAACACTGGGAGAGCCATACCGGTTGGATCTTTTCCGGATCATGACCTGCCAGTTGCCTTATGGTTTCTTTCAGCATCTTCAACGTTGGTGCCCACCGGGGCTCTTGGGCCGCTGCCGGTTCCGGGACCACCAGTTGATTCCCCTGTTGTTCAAGGGCGGCCAATACCGCCTGTTCATGCTGAACGCCCTGTTCCCGGGCAAGGGCCATGATATCGTCCAGCTCTTTTACCTGATGGGCCAGACCAAGGTATGACAGACAAAACCTTCGGTCACACTGGCCGTGAAACATATAATCACTGACCATGGTGGCGGTCAGAGCCCGGGCAGCGGTCTGGTCCGGGTCAATGCAGGGGGCCTGCCAGACAGAGGATAAAAAGGGTGAATTGTCCGGCGGTGCTGCTGTGCGCTTTTCATGGGATAAAAGCGCTGCACCGGCTTCCATCTCAAAGCGTGGAGATTCCTCCACAGCCAGGGGCAATGGTTTACAAAGAGCAGCCATATCCCCGGCAACAATATCCGATCCCAATTTTCGATACCGGGCAAAGGTATCGGCCACCCGCTGATCAAAGAGAAAATCCGCCACCTCCGCCACCATCTGTCTTTTGGGCAGGGTCCGCCAGAAAAGACTCAAGGGAATCAGGCTGCGCAGCACCCTGAAATGGCCGGAAACCCAGGTGTGGAACGCCTTTTTTTCAACGGGCAGGTTCAGTTTCTGAAAGTCAATCCAGCAGTCGCATTCCACACCGGTTTCACTGGAGGAGACGTCCAGGTCATCATCCTGAAAATGATCCCGGACATTCCATTCCAGGACCAGATTACCGGCAGACCCTAAAAAGGTGCGGAAATGAAACCTTGCCCGGGTTCCCGGAACCACATCAATACCGTTGGCCAGCACCACCCGGTTTTCAGCATTTGAGAGCGCCCTGTGGAATAATTTCCGGGTCCGGGTCATAAGACCGCTGTCCCGGGGGAGAGTTCCGGTGCCCAGAATCCGCCCCATGGCCTGGGCCGTTTCCCAGGAAACATGGGCGCCCAGCCCTGCCCAGACCAGATCTTTATCATCTTTTTCCATGGCCGGCCGGGCCGTGACCTTTCCAGGATCCCCCGCTTCGATCTTCAGAATTTTAAGATGCCGGCCCGAAAGATAGACCCGGTCCCCCACCGCCATCTGATCCACAATGGATTGGGGGATATCGGCAATGGATTCCATCTCCACCTCAAGGATGTATTCCTTTTCGCTTTCCGGAAAGTTCCCCCAGATTTTGTATTCCATAAAGTGGTTCCGGTATTGCCATCCGCCCCGGAACAGGCCGGGCCGTTTGGTCCGTCTCAGCCAGCCCTTTTTTTCCAGGGAGTTGAAAATATCCGGCAACAGGCTGTTATGGTCCGGAAACAGGGACTTCAGGGCGTTAAGAGAGATCTCTTTTTTTGCGTACAGGCAGGAAATGACCTGCTGGCTCAACACACTGGGCAGGTTTTTGGGGGGCGGGGCTTCAATTTTTCCCTGGCGGCCCAGTTCAAGCAGGGCCAGAAAGCGGATCACCTGGTTGTCGACGGACTCCCCGGTGGTGATGCCCCAGAAATTGATGGATTTCCCCCGGCGGTTGGACCGGCCGATGCGCTGGAGAAAGGCTGACACCGATCCCGGAGGCTGGTAAAGGACCACGGCATCCACATCCCCCACATCAATGCCCAGCTCCAGGGTAGAGGTGGCAATGCACAGGGCATGGGGATTTTTTCGGAACCGGTCTTCGGCTTTTTTCCTCTCTTTTGCTCTGAGGTTGGCGTAGTGCAGTTCGGTAACGTCCCTGAACACCCCGTTGCGCCGGACAATGCCGGACAATCGGTCGCAGGCCGACCGGCTGTTGCAGAAAATAAGAATTTTTCGGTACCCCCATTCCCGGTACAGATCATTGAGCAAGGCGGGCAAATCGGTCTCCTCTTGTTTCAGATGAAGCAGCCGGGCATGGATCTGCCGGTCTCCGCCGGTTGAAATGGCGGTGCCACCAGGCCTGAAATTAAGGAAATCCATCACTGCTGTGATGTCGGCAAGGGTGGCGGACATGGCGATTTTCTGTATGGGGCTGCCGGTTCTGCGTTCCAGACGGGTGAACAAATAGAGCAGGTGCCGGCCCCGGTAGTGGTGGACCAGGGGATGGACTTCATCAATAATCACTGTGCCCACCCGGGCCAGAAAAGCTTTGAGGTTCGCATTTGCGCTGCCCAACATCACATCCAGGGATTCCGGGGTGGTAAACATGATGTCCGGCCGTTTGGTTCCCCCTTTTTTGATATCTCCGGTCCGGATGGCCAGAATCAGATTCAGCCGCTCGGTGATGATGGATTCAAACCGGCGCATGAGATCCTTGGCCAGGGCCCGGGTGGGGATGATATATAAAACGCCGTGGACCCGGCCCGACGTGATGACCCGTTCCAGGGCCGGGGCCAGTACCGCCTCGCTTTTGCCCGATCCGGTGGCGGCCTGGACAATGAGGTCCCGGCCGTCAAGGATGGGACTGATTGTCTGGGCTTGGACCGGCCGCAGACCGGCAAAGGCCCCGTAAAAGGGGCGGAAGGTGTTGGGAAGTTTTAAAAGGGGATCTGTACTTTGGACCATGGATGATCCTTACCTGCCCGTAAGCGTAAACGCGTCCGTTAACGTTTACACGCACGAGCCACCCTAAGTTATGGGGAACAACCGGGTGTTTTCTGCTGTTCCAGATCCAGCTGGTTGACCAACAGTCTTAATTTCATCCTGGATTCGGCACCGTTGTTTTTGGAAAGGATCTGCATCATTTCCCGGACCAGTTCAGGGGCGTCCGGTGTCCATCCGTAGGCCCGGCTGTGGAGGGTTTTGAGCTTGTCCGAAAGGATCTCCCATTCACCGGGTGACAGGTTCTGGAGAGAATGGATATTGATATTTTTCCAGGCCTTGTGATAATTGCGGGCAAAACAGGGGATTTCTTCACTGGACGGGTCGGTTTTCCGCCGTCCGAAAGGCTTTCGGGTCCGGTCCCAGGGTTCGGTTTCAACCAGGGTGAAAAAATCATGGGTAAAGGCAAATACCGGATAAAATCCCTGGCTTGGTGTTTCCGGGCAGAAGATCTCATGGAGGAGATCATAGCTTTTGCTGCGGCTGGTGATGCGCGTCTGGCCGATGGATTCTCCTTCGTCAAAAAGCAGAACCCATCCGCCGTACCCCATCTCCTTGAACAGCCGGGCCAGCCCCTTTACCATGGCCAGATATTCCTTGGATTCCCGGCAGATCAGGGAGTGATGCTTATAAAACGGCACTTCCCGGTAATGGAAGGCTGCGCCAAGTTTATGAACAGGGATCTCTTTGCCCATAAGGGCATTTTTCAGGGTCCAGGCAAAGGATCTGGGCTGAAACCTTACATGTTTTTTTAAGTGCCGCTTATTGGCCGGAATATCCATGTTTTTGTGGGCCATGGCTGCCAGGATGGCCCTAAACCGGTGGGGCATGTTTTCGGGGATTAAATCGGCGATGGTCTTATCCCTGTTTTCCGGCTGGATCAGCCATTGGGCGGCTGAGTCCTTCCATACCTTTGCAAGGTTGTTTTCTCCATTGGGGAAAACCATGGCGTCCATCAAAGCCCGGTAAACCGCTTTAAAGTTGTGGAAGGGGACTTGCCGCGGATCCAGGTTGATATAGCTGACCACAAAATGATGATCCAGAGCCCGCTGCTTTAAATAGGGCAGACTATGGGATTTGCCCTGGCCGTATGCACCGCAGACACACAGGTGGTAAGGCTCTCCCTGGTTCAAGGCTGCGGCGCCCCGGTCAAATAGTTGGTTGAGTTTTTCTTCCCCCGACGTCAGCCATTGTACCCCCAAAGGATCGAACAACCCCTCCCTGATTCGCTCCACGGCCCTGCGCAGATGGAAATTACTGGCGTTGTTGATCTGTTCGTTAAATGCCTTTTCATCCATGGTGTTAATTCCGGTTTAATCGTCCCAACTCGGCGCCATCTGCTTCATCTTCTCCTCTTCCATCTCTTTTCGGGTCTCCACCATCTGCCGGGCCATGTCCATCTCCTCCGGGGACTGGCCCTGTTCGGCCAGGTCCAGAACACCGATGAGCTGCTTGATGAAAAGCCGCACCTCACTGATGACACCCATTTTTTTCTGGCTTACGCAGATATCTTCTATAATTTTGTCGGGGACCAACGCCTGCGGGGACCAACGGTAGGCGATGCCGTGCAAAGAAGTCAGGCACCGGCCCAGGTCCACCAGCTCTTTGGTTTGAAGCGGTGTCTGGTGGATATCCACCAGGACGCCCCGGTAATTGAGGCGTTTGGCATCGGCCCCGGGTGTTCCGATGGACCGCACCCGGCTCCACAAGGCATCGTAGGATTTAAACCCTTTTTCTGAAACCAATACGTCCGGGATGATGGAAAAAAAGATGTGAAGGTATTGGGCGGTCTCGCTGTTGTCAATGAAAAGGCGGACATTTTCGTAAGCGGCATTGCGCACCGAGGCACTCATGGCCACCACTGTCTCCATTTCATCCATGAGCAGGATTAAACCCTGGTGTCCAAACCGCCGCAAAAACAAGATAAGGGAATTCATCAGCTGCCGGGCATTGGCCTTGGTCAGGTATTCGTAAATCTGAAAGGGCTTAAGTTCGCGTTTGGTGACCTTGCCCCCCTCAAACCAGTGCATAAGGATCTCCCGGTCTGCCTTGCGGCTTTCCTTATCCTCCCCCTCTTCCATGGGGGCAAACCGGTTGCTCACCAGGGCGGCCAGGGCATTGGCAAAGTTGATATCCATGTCCGGGATATCCCTGAATTCTTCGGCCAGGGCCAGGCATTTTTCTGTGGTGGTCTCTTTTTGGGTCTCCTGAAATTCCGGTGTCAGAGAGTCCAGCCAGGCCGTCAGCAGATTTCGGATGCCTGTGCCGTCATAATCGCCCTGGAGCTGCCGGACAATGGACTGGTAAACGGTTTCAAATTTGTGGATGGGTACATCCCGGGTCAGAACCACAAAAGCGACGGCAAATCCTTTTTCCATGGCCAGGTGCCGGACCACGGACATGAAATGAGTTTTACCATCTCCATAATCCCCGCTGATAAACCGTACTTTGGCTCCGCCCTGGGCAATGTAGTTTTCCAGGTCGTCTTCAATATAGGAGAGCCATTTTTGCCGGCCCACGGTAAATAACGGTACATATTCCACAGGTACGCTGCCCTTACGCAGCTCTTCAATGATAGCTCTGGCCTGAAAAGGCTCAAGTGCTTTGAGGGCATCCAATGATATCATGCTCAGGGTTCCTTAGGACTTATGAAAAGAGATGGCGGTGATCTGGCGCAGTTCCCCATGGGTGTCCAAAAGCCACAGGGCCTTGCTCCGCCCAGGGGTGAGCTGGAGGTCGTATCCATCCGAGGTGCCGCCGATGCCTGCCTGATAATACCGCCACAAGTCCACGGAAAACTGGTCCAGGCTGTAACCTTTAAATTTTGCCTTGTCCATGTTCTGGAAAAAGGTTTTGGACTGCAGGGAGATCACATAGGCCAGGTAAAACGGCTGCATGGGGACAGGACGGCCGGCGGGATGATCTTCTTTTTCAAGAAGTTCCAGGTATACCCTGCACAGGTCATCAATAAACTGCTGGGGATCATAGGGCCGATCATACAATTGTTTCTTCAGCCGGATCACCATGGTCATGATCCGCCGGGGATCAATGGATTTGAGCACCTTTTTGTTGATCGTTGTGGACCGGCTGGCAAAGTCAATCTCTCCGGTGATCCCCTTTAAGACCGTGAACCTGGGAAAATCAATCTCCATTTCAAGAGCAGCCTCTTCACCTTTTCTGGTCAGGGCTTGGATGAGATCCATGCGGTATTGTTCCACCTTTTCATCTGCGTAGGCCCCCAGGGTTTCAAATACCGGGGTGCAGCGTTCAAGGGTCTTATTCTGGCATATATCCCTGGCCAGTTTGCTTTTAAGCAGTTCATCCAGTTGAAGAAAATCATCCCTTCCCGCGCATCGGATGCATTGTTTGATAAATTCGGCTTTTTTCTGTTTCTGGTTCAGATCCCGCTGAAAGGGCTGGACGATCTGTTTCAGGTCTTCTTGAATATTCTCAAGAAACTCATTGGGTTCCGGCATTTGATTCCTCGTTTGTTTTTAAATTTTAATTGATTCAGTTTTCTACACCGATGCCGGAAAAATTTCAATGGTTAAGCGCCCGTTAAAAAATTAGGGGTCAACACTCTGTTACGGAATGAGAATCTGAATTCGCGGCATAAAGATTCCTATTTCAATATAACAGTCTTGAATTATTCTTTTTTATCCTCCTCTCTTTTATTACCGCCAAACACAGCAGGACACCATTTTTTCTTTTTATACGTCCGGTAAAAAATGAAACCGGCAAAAATAACCAGGGCCAGGAAAAATAAAATTTCCGTCCATTCCATATACACCTCCGTAGGTTTATGGTCAAAATAAAATCCACCATATAACCAGTATTCAGTAACCTTAATCAAGAGACCATGTTGATGATCGAAAAAAATGGATAAAAGCATGATAATGCCGAGCTGAGCGGTAATTTCGTCGTGATAATTGGGCCGCTTGCGGCCGGATTATCACGGTGAAATTGTCCGATCAAGTGCTTGGTTGGCGCGTAGCGAAGTGGAGCGCTGACCCAAGCGCTTGAGCGGTTCCGCTCAGCTCGGCAACCAGTTGTGTTCAGACACCAAAATCGGCAAAAATATGTAACACCAATCATTTCTGAGAGCCTGTTTGATAAGTGATGAATCGGCTGCAATCTCATGAAAATTGGTTCTCATTTTCATGAGATTGCCCTTCGATCCCCTAATTATCAAACAGGCTCTGAGGCTCCGATAAATCCAAGAACTACCATAAAAAACATGAGCCAGGTAATATTTATTGAAAAAGCATTGCGGAAAAATCGCAGAGTCTGATAAATATAATTGAGCATTTTGGATCCTTTTTTGTTTGAGTTTGATCATTCACGACGCTAAAAGATCTTAGGCCCATGATCAAAATAAAAACTCCCATCTGCTTGTCTTTTAAGCCGCCCTCGGCGTTACGCCAACGGACACATATATCGAATATGCGTCCATTGGCGTGCCTTGATGGCGACTTA
>PDWI01000730.1_pt1 | contig 53163 bp, 46 predicted proteins | sample 1430891 | NCBI WGS metagenome assembly PDWI01 (sample SAMN01162508, study PRJNA174530) | Oral metagenome, whole genome shotgun sequencing project. | biome: Marine environment; feature: Marine mammal; material: Swab sample of the gingival sulcus; isolation source: swab sample of gingival sulcus... | reverse complement strand
GGGCGAGGTCAACCGGATACAATACATGATCGGCAAAACTACTGTCATCGATGCCGAATACGCGCACCATTAAAGCAACTTCCCACGCCCACCAGCCCGTGTAGCTCGGTTTGATGAATTTCTCGGTGTCGAGGTCGGCATTGGATTTCGCGCCTCTGAGACCACCGACGCCACCCAGCATTGCCATCCCCTTCAGCTTGCTGATCTGTACCGCCCAGTGATCAAGGTACTTTTCTATCAGCTTGATACGCTGCTTTGGCGTAGCATCAATCAGTTTGTCGAGCTCACCGAAAATTTTTGGCTGGGCAGCACTTTTTGCGGTAACGCGATCCGGCTGATACTGACGCAAAATCAAATCAACCAGCCGGTCTTCGCCCGGCTTGGCAAACACAGATGAGAGCTTTTGCATAATGTCAATATCCAGATCGAGACAGACACAGTAGGCGAGAAAAACGTAGGCCTCGTAAGTACCGCTTGGATTTCTGCCGGCATCGGTCAGAAACTTCCACTCTGCCCTTTCGGGGTGCTCAGCAAACTCTGACATAAAGAACAGGCTGTTCTGTATAGCCGGCATCAGGGATTGTTCCCGGATCCGGTCGAGATCATCACCACGTGAATAAAAGTAGCACACGGAATCCAGGAACACCTTGACTCCGTCGTTGACAAATGAATCCAACGGCCCGGTATCTGGATGCCTTTCGCAATCCATCCTGTAGAGTTCACGTGTTTTATCGATGGAACGATACTCCTCAAGCAAAGCATCCATTTTGTTCCAGTATGCCAAGGGTTTGCGTGTATCTCTTAGCTTGCTCATAATTTTCCCATTGAAATGTCGATGGAATCAGAAGCCCCACGAATCCATGCGAGTGATGTCGGTTATGATCCGTTGAGTATCGCCTGCTTCCTGTTTTTTTTGAGTATGTCACTCTTAACAGGATAAGACAAAAGTATACCCCACCTGTGGCTTCGGCTGCCAAATTAAGAGTAATAAGTTCTTTATCCGAAAGTTTAGGTTTTCTGATTTGATTCAGAAAATTATCAAGTGCTTCAATCGTATTCAGCACCAAGGAAGCAGCTTTTTTCTACATCCAGAGATAAAATTTGCGAGTGCACGGGTGATAAGGCAATATATACTTAACCATCAGATACAGGTGTATCGGATAGGTATTGAACAATTAAAGTAGCACTTGGGCCCATCTTATCAAGATCAAGATATGACGTTAATTGCTTGAACCAGCGATTGCCATTGCTTTTAATGCAACAGTGAAGTTTCTTGTGTTGTTTCGAGAGATGATAAAAAAAACGCATATAAGTGGGGGGGTGCCTTGAGTCATCAATTTTTACAGGAATAAATTCAAATGGAAGCCATATTTTGAGAAATATTTCTATACTGGCTAAAGCAGTCATTTTTTCTTCAGTGGCTGCATTTTTGGGTCTTGTATTGCTGCTTATCTTAGAGCAATTCGACTCATTAAGTACGGCACCAGACATGCTGACCCTTTTATTTGCTGGTGATGCAAATATTATTTCTCCACTTTTTTTCTTTTTTTTAAAGCTTTTGGTTGTTGCTTTATTTACAACTTTCCTCTATTTGCTAAGTAAAGGGAAGATGCTGGAAAATCGTAGTTCAAGCAAGATTTCAGGAAGCAAAGCAAAAGTGCTGAAAAAAGTGCGAAACCATGCTTTATATTTGGCTATTGCATTAGCTTTTACCTTATATTCACCACTTTTTATCTACTTTGGTTCTTTTGCAGAAATGTTTAGGCTGGACAAGGTTAATATCTATTTGTTGCACAATTTGATATATGCGTTTATTCCAATATATATCACCAGTTTTTTGAGCATTTTTCTTATGAAACTTGCCAGAGTAAAACATAGCTGAGTTACCATTCATTACCCAGGCCAGGTTAATTAAATGTCCCTTCCAAACAATATTTATCTGCTGGCTAGAATAGCCGTTTTTTCTTCAATAGCTGCATTTTTTGGTCTTGTATTGCTGATGATTTTAGCGCAATTCAACCCATTAAATACGGCATCACATTTTTTTACTCGGTTATTTGCTAGCGATACAAGTGTCATCTATTCCACATTTTTTTTCTATTTTTTAAAACTGCTGGTTGTCAGCTTATTTACCAGCTTCCTTTACTTAATAAGTAGAGAAAAAATTTCAGAAAAAATGAGAAACTACTATCTGCCTTTGCTTATTGCTTTGGCATTTGCCCTCTATGCACCGGTGATGATTGTTTATTTTAGCTCCCTTGAGGAAATGCTAAGGCAAAGCAAGTTTTTTATCTATTTCTTGAACACCTTAATGTATTCATTTATTCCGATATGTGTAAGCAGCTTTTTGAGTACTTTTTTTATAAAGCGTTTAGAGCCTAATATCTAGATACATAATTTAATTTACAGCATGAATTACGCCTATAGTACTGCACTACACAACTATGCTCAAAACTTTGCTGCATTTAAAGTATTTGAAAAAGAAGACTCCACTGATCAGCGGATTAACCTAGCAAATAAATTAATTAGCAAGAATAATATTGACACCCAAAATAAAGAAGACCAAACATCACTACATTTATTATTAACCGTCTCGCCTACTCTCCCCTAAGCAAAGAACGCCTAGCCTTTGCTAAAGCCATGATATATGCAGGTGCAAACCTCGGCCTGAAAGATAAAAAAGGGGTATCTGTGCGTGATTTGATGCTCAAGTATCCGAGACTGGTGCCGTTGCTTTAGATTTTAGGTGAGATAGTGTGTCAGGAGTCAAAAATTTTACAAAGTATATGAACTAAACTAGGCTCGACAGTCAATCAATGAAAAACCAGGGATTGTCAAATCAGGTCGAAGTTTCTGCATATTCAAATGAATGTGCAAGAAGTTATGACCCACAAACTATCACAAACTATGATGACATTAAATGTCTTGGTTAATTAGTAACGATATGAAAAATCCAATCTATAAATCAGCTTACCATTATTTATTTTTTTCCTGCATAGTGTTTCTCCAAGGGTGTGCTTTAACCCCAGATGACACAATATCAGGAAATAAACATGATAATGACAATCTGACCATAGCAGAGCAAAAAATAGTCGATACTTGGGTAAGAGAAAAAGTACCTGAATGCAGATTTATTTACTCACATACTGCAAATAAAAAAGTCATTGATAGTATTCGGATTATTAGTTGTATTGATCATTTTTTCATATCATCCTACTCTAGGAAACCACCTTATGACTTTCCTGACTCTATTAATAAAAAAATCAAATATAGGGAACTAGATAAAACTATAGGCAAAAAACTCACTCCTTTTTTTGATGAACTTCCCCCCAAAGAACTGACGAATATTCTTGCCTTTCTAATACACATGATTAAAGGAGAAAACCATTACCTTATAAAATCTTTGGTTGATAAAGGTGCCGATACTCAGGATATTCTTTTGAGCAATATACTAACGGCCAGTGTGACTTCAGAATCCAATACATGCTTGTCATCTTTAATTATTTTGCAAGCAAATAGAAAACTGTATCAAAACAAAAAGAACCTAAATACGTTTGTTAAATATCATTTCAAGCTAAATAACCACACCACAAGAATTAAATCTGATACAAACTATAAGCTTTCTTCAGGTTATAGGCGCGATGATTTGTATAAACTATTAGTTGACCCTGCCTATTTAAAATGTCTGGAACCTGTTATTGCCGTTACACTGCTTGAAATAAACCCTGATTTGCGGGATGTCGTCCACTCTGAAGACGGGGGTACTGCACTACACAACTATGCTCAAAACTTTGCTGCATTTAAAGTATTTGAAAAAGAAGACTCCACTGGTCAGCGGATTGACCTAGCAAATAAATTAATCAGTAAGAATAATATTAATATCCAAAATAAAGAAGGTCAAACGCCACTACATCTGTTATTAACTGTCTATTCTCCCCTAAGCAAGGAACGCCTAGCCTTTGCTAAAGCCATAGTACATGCAGGCGCAGACCTCGACCTGAAAGATAAAAAAGGGGTATCTGTACGTGATTTGATGCTCAAGTATCCGGGACTGGTACCGTTGCTTTAGAGTATAGTCTCGCAATTAAAAACCCACCCCCCTACTTATAGGCAGTTTTTTCCTAAGCATGCAGTCAATAGTCCTGCTATTACCCATCCTTTATAAAAAATCTGGAAAACTACGCTCATTTCTCTTTCGCCATACGCTTCGTGCAAAGGCTTCCATCATTATTAAAATACAGATTTTCGTTATATTGCAAGCAAAAAAAACCTGAACGAGATGTTCAGGTTTTAGTTTTAACGCTAAGCAGAACGTTAAAAAATAAATACCTTAAGGAAGCCGATTCATTATTTCTTCTGAAACGTCTGTAATACTTTTAGAGCCATCAACCGAGAGTATCTGGGCATTACTATTATGTTTAAAGTAGTTAACAGCTGCCATCGTACCTGTCACATCATCATAGTAAATATCATGGCGTTTATTAATCGCATCTTCGTCTTGATCGTCTGCTCTAACAGAAAGATCACCACCACAAACACGACACACTAGCTTACCCTCTTTCTCAACAGGGCGAATGGCTTCAAAAGCAATATGATTAGGGTGATTGTTATTATTTGCACATAAACGACGTCCCATAATTCGTTCTTTGGCTATATTTCGATCGAGTACAAGTTCAATAATATAGTCAAGATTCATGCCCGATTCTGTTAAGGCTTTATCCAATGCCTCTGCTTGTGCTAAAGAACGAGGAAAACCATCAAGCAACCATCCCTTTTCTTTTGATTTAGCTAGCGTTTCTAGTACCATCGGAATAGTTAAATCATCAGGCACCAGGTTTCCTTCATCAATATACTCTTTCGCTTTAAGCCCAAGGTCCGTTCCACCTTTTATATGCTCACGAAAAATCGCACCAGATTCAATATGATCAAGACCATACTTCTCTTTGACAATAGCACCTTGCGTACCTTTGCCACTTCCATTCGGACCGAAGGCCAAAATATTCATTAACTTCTCCCTAATTTACAATTTGGTCGAATATACATTACGACAATTCATTCTAACAATAATTAATCATTACTCTTATCATAGAATATAACTTTCTCACACAGGGTAAATGAAAAAAAACCACTTTAAAAGACAAGACCCTACTTTTAATAGAATTTTAGCAATTATTAATATTAACTATATACCTTGCATTGCAATTGCTCACTTTACATAGTCATACATCCACTAATCTCTCAAAAATTATGAGGGTTTTAATGTTTAGAAAGCTTTGATAAACCTACCGAGCGTGTCAACTTCAAGGCGCACGGCACCCAGAAAGCGGCGTTTAACACAGAGTTAATGCCATTTTGAGCACCACGCAACACAGAAATTGGCTCGTGCAGGTAGTTTTGCAAAGCCTTCTTTTTATACAAATGAGCTTAGAGTACATACTACTTGCTTAATTTTTTAATAGAGCGAATACCCTGAATGTAGGGTTTAATCTTATTCACATGGAGTAATACTTTACCCAATAAGGCGATCTCCTTTATTGTTAGTCGGATTAAACTAAATGACGGTGGGGAAATAGCAGTTTGAATCATTTCAGGATAACGCCATTTCCAGCGTAAATACCCTGGAATTCTCTTATTAATGTAGGAAAAACTCTTCTGTACCCACTGATATTTATGATTTGAAAGGTAGGATTGAAGGGAATATCGAGCCAGTTCTCGTTTTAATGTCTTAGAGACAACATTGGTTTTTCTCTTTGTGAAAATCCAATTCAAATTCAGGTTTTCCTTTTCCAGAGAAATAACTTTATGAAACCAGAGTGGTGGGATATAAAGCATATCTCCTTGATTTAAAATCACATGTGTATATATTTTATCTTTAAAAATTTTCTCATCATTATTATCCATAATGGCAAAACTAGTAAAAGGGTAACAGTCCAGAGGTGTTTCAGGTGAGACTAAGAACCATTCTTTTCTCCCTGTTATTTGTACATTAAACACATTGACCATATTGGCATCATAGTGCCAGCTGGATACATTTCCTTGAGGATGTGCCCATATTCGCATTAATTCATTGCGAGGAAAAACATCAGCAAAATCGAGTAGTTCATTAATTATATCAGGCGTTTGATAATCTTCTTCCAGACTTCCTTTTTCCATCCAATACCATAATGAGGCAGCTTTGGCTGTTGAGTCTTTAGCTAGTTTTTCTCGAATATACCCTTCACTCCAACAATTAATTGCTGGCCAACTCTCACCTATTCCTTCAATTATTACGGGAATTTCAGTATTAAAATATTTTTCCAAAAAGTCATCTAATGGGATAGTAGAAGGCTCACGAGCTATAGCAAAATAACCGTTATTTTTATTATGCTGATAATTATTATTCATTATTTGATGAAAAGCCTTTTTAGAAACACTGTGGCTTATTATAACGCGAATACATAAAATGGCACTCTGTGAATCACTGCTCTCCTGCTAACTTTCATCGCAGCTCCATTTGATTGAGATTAATAGTTTCAACACGTGGGGATCGCCTCTAAGTTATGCCATGAGATTCTATTTTTTAAATAATTTGATTTTTAGGTACTGCTTGATCCATTTAAGGAATAAATCAAAAGGCAATGTTATCAACGTTTGGAATTAGGTATATGTTATTTTTAGAGGGCTTTGCAAACCCCCTGCGCGAGCCAATTTCTGCGTAAACTCCGCTTTCTGTGCGCCGTGCGCCTTGAAATTCACACGCTCGGTAGGTTTATCAATGCCTTCTTTTAGTTAATAGGATCGCAGTAATCCAGTATAGCCACCCCCCTACTTTGAGGGCATTTTTATAATCATTACTATAAAGTTTTACAGAGTCAAATTTTACCGACACTAACTGTATTATTAAAATAGATAAAGCCTGTATAATCCCTCATTTTTAAACTGAATCAACTTATGTTAACTTTTGTTGCTGCCGTAATCTTTGGGTTATTTTTATTAATATGGAGTGCTGATCGTTTTATTGATGGAGCATCAAATATTGCAAGAATAATGGGGATCTCCCCACTTATTGTAGGCATGTTAATAATCGGGCTTGGTACTTCTGCACCTGAAATGCTAGTGTCTGCTACAGCAGCGTTACAGGGTAATCCTGGCTTGGGTATTGGTAATGCAATTGGCTCAAATATTACCAATATCACTTTAGTGCTAGGTGTTACGGCGATGTTCTTTGTCCTTCCCGTACATTCACGTTTATTGAAAAAAGAAATCCCCCTTGTTTTAGCCTCTGCAATTATTGCTTGGTTGCTTATGCTAGATGATTATTTTTCGCGTATGGACAGCGCAATTCTTATTTGTGTAATGGCTGGAATCTTTTACTGGATGATCTCTGCGGCGAAAAAAAATAAACACGCTCATGACCCTTTAGTAGACGAAACGATTGAAGAATTACCCGATTCAATGCCAGTTAAACAAGCCATTTTCTGGACTATTATTGGCCTAGTGCTCCTTTTAGTCAGTTCCAAGCTACTTGTTTGGGGGGCTTCTAATATCGCTAGCCTAATGGGAGTTAGCGACTTAATCATCGGACTGACTATTGTGGCCATAGGCACTAGCTTACCTGAGTTAGCAGCAACCATGAGCAGTGCTCGAAAAGGTGAAACTGACCTTGCCGTGGGTAATATTGTTGGATCAAATCTTTTTAATACACTGGCCGTTTTGCCTATACCCGCTTTAATACAACCGCTAGAAATACCTGAAGGAGTTATGGGTAGAGACATCTGGATAATGCTAGGACTGACGATTATTTTGTTAATTTTTAGTTATGGCTGTACCAAAAAAGCCCGTTATAAAATTACTAAAATAAATGGATTAGTGCTATTTTTGGCTTTTATTGCTTATGAAACTTTATTGTATTTTAAAGCGATTCAATAGCTGTCTCTTTTTCACTTATACTAACCACCTAATCAAAAAGAGGTTAATAAAACAGAGATTAAAGTAGTATCTAAACGAGTTGGGTTTACATAATCTGTGACTTTTATGACAAACTGTATGACAAATAATACTGATAAAGAAGATTTTATAGGGCTTGCTAAAGCCGTTATTTCAGCAGAAATAGATGCTATTGAAGCATTAGAACATAGGCTTGATGAAAGCTTTGTGAAAACCTGTAAAGCAATCTTAGCCAGTAAAGGGCGAGTAATCATATCAGGGATGGGGAAATCGGGGCATATTAGCAATAAAATAGCTGCCACTCTTGCCAGTACGGGTACTCCTGCTTTTTTTGTACACCCCGGTGAAGCCTTGCACGGGGATCTGGGAATGATCACTGCTGAAGATATCGTTATTGCTATTTCAAACTCTGGAACAACAGAAGAAGTCGTTATGCTAGCAACGGTTGTTAAACGCTTAGGAGCAATAGTCATAGGAATGTCTGGTGATATAAATTCACCTTTAGCAAAAATATCAGATTGTCATTTAGATATATCAGTGGAAAAAGAAGCCTGTCCTATGGGCTTAGCCCCTACTTCAAGTACAACAGTCACCTTAGTTATGGGTGATGCTTTAGCAGTGGCTTTATTAGAAGCAAGAGGCTTTACCCCCAATGATTTTGCACGGTCTCATCCTGGAGGTCGTCTGGGTAAACGCCTATTGGTTCATGTAAAAGATATAATGCAAGAGGGTGAAGCCACACCTGTTTGTTCACCAGAGAGCTCACTAAGCAGTGCAATTTTAGAAATGACCAGCAAGAAACTGGGCGCAACCTTGGTGAGTGATGATGATAATACGCTATTAGGTATCTTTACTGACGGGGATTTACGCAGAGCATTTGAAGAAAATATTGACCTGCAAAAAGTAAGTATAGGTGACCTTGTAAATAAAGAGTGTATTACTACGCACAGAGACGAACTTGCCGTTAATGTTTTAAATCTTATGCAAGAAAAAGAAATCACTGTGTTACCCGTTACTGATAAAAATAAAAAAATAAAAGGTATTTTACATATGCACGACTTACTAAAAGCAGGAATCGTATAAATGAGTAATACATTGAGAAATAAGGCAAGCCAAGAACTAAGACAAAAAGCAAAAAAAATTAAACTTCTGATCTTTGATGTCGATGGTGTTTTAACAAATGGTAGTCTATTTTTTGACAATCAGGGACAAGAATACAAGGCATTTAATTCTAAGGATGGGCATGGTATTCGATTACTTTTAGAGAATGATGTGAATGTCGCAATAATCACAGGACGACAATCTGAACTCGTCAAACATAGAGCTAATAATTTAAAAATCCCAGCAGAATATATTTATCAAGGCTACCGAGATAAAGTGCCCGCCTTTTATGAGCTCCTAGAAAAAACAAAACTAGAGAAAGAGAATGTCGCATTTATTGGCGATGATGTGATTGACTTGCCTATTATGAGTCAAGTCGGTTTATCAATAGCCGTTGCTGATGCACATTGGTTTGTTAAAGAGCAGTCGGATCTAATCTGCCAAACCGATGGAGGCCTTGGAGCTGGACGTGAAGCGTGTGAATTTATTCTTGATGCACAAGATAAGCTTGACGATATTCTACAAAGCTATATTTATCGTTAGAATGAGCCGTTAAACAAATGAAAGTGATCAATTATCAAACTCTACATGCTGACAAGGGGATTAAATGAATCGTAGTGGACTACTTTTTCTCATTATTGCTTCAATTATTGCATTAGGGTTTACTTGGTTAAACTCTACATGGCTTTCATTTAAAGACATAGCCATATCTGAGAATGAAAAGCGCATTGATTATTATCTCAGTGACTTTACCGTTTTAACAACATACCCTAATGGAGATATGCATTACCTGATTAAAGGTGAACACTTGGTTCACCAACAATCAACCGGAGCAAATAAAATATTTCTACCCATATTAAAAGCAAAAGATATGGATGGAGAAGTCATAACATTAACCGCTCAAAAAGCAGAACAATTAAAAAAGGATGGTACTATCAATCTTAATGGCGACGTTGTTGCCATGAAAGAAAGTACAAAAGCTTCGAAACGTTTTAAATTACTGACAAAAGATTTGACTTATCATCCTTCAACAAAAGAACTATCATCAAAAGAGCAAGTTAATCTAACTTCTGCAAACGGAACCCTCAAAGCTATTGGCTTTACGACCAAGCTCAATGAAGAAGAACTAAGGATTCATAAAAATGTACAAGCCGTATTTATTCCTGGCAAATAAACTCAGGAAAACAATCAGACTTTTTATTACGTCTATTATTGCGTTATTCATTATAACTTCTCCTGCATATGCACTAAAAGAAGATATAACAAAGCCTGTCCATATCAATGCGGATAGTGTTTTATTTAATAAAGCAAAAGGACTAGCCGTTTACGAAGGAAACGTAATCATAGTACAAGGTACACTTAATATTAGCGCCTCAAAAATAGAAATAACTGCAGTAAATAACGAGATCAGCAAGCTTACGGCTAATGGCTCACCAGTAAGCTTTCAACAAAAAATGGATGATGGTAAGCTGGCTAAAGGTAAAGCGAATAGAGTAATTTACCAAGTAAAGGCAAAGCGTATTATTTTTGATGGAGATGCGAGTATTTCTCAGCATAATGATACTTTTAGCAGTAACCATATTGAGTACTCAACGCGTACTGGTGAGTTAAAAGCAGGAAAAAAGAAGGCATCATCCAAAGGGCGGGTTAAGGCTGTTTTCTACCCTACCAATAAAGTTAAATAAATTTTCTAAGAATGAGTATCAAAACTAAATGAAGGCTTTGATAAACCTACCGAACGAGCCAATTTCAAGGTGGACCGCGCAACGCAGAAATTGTCTCGCACAGGTGGTTTTGCAAGCCCTTCTAAATGTTGATCATAAATAATAGGTAGGCTATTGAGTATTCTAATTGCAAAGGATTTACATAAAAGCTACGGTAAGCGCGTTATATTGAAAGGCATATCACTGGAAATACACAGTGCCGAAGTTGTTGGCTTACTAGGTCCAAATGGTGCTGGAAAAACAACCTGTTTCTATATGGTTGTGGGCTTAGTCGCTATTGATAAAGGTAGTATCATTATTCAATCTACACCAAAAAATACAGCAGATAGCACGCCAGAATCTATTGATCTAACCAAATTGACTATGCACTTGAGAGCGCGTGAAGGTATTGGCTATCTAGCACAAGAAGCCAGTATTTTCAGAAAACTCAGTGTAGCTGATAATATTTTTTCAATTTTAGAAACGAGAACTGACCTCAATAAAATTAAACGTCGTGATAAACTCGAAAGTCTTCTGGAAGAGTTTCAAATCACGCATTTAAGAGACAGCTTGGGTATTAGCCTTTCTGGAGGCGAACGTAGACGTGTCGAAATAGCAAGAGCATTAGCTACAGAACCGTCTTTTATCCTTTTAGATGAGCCATTTGCAGGCGTAGATCCAGTTTCTGTTCTTGAAATTCAGAAAATAATTTCTCACCTCAAGGCAAGAGGTATTGGTGTTTTAATTACTGATCACAATGTACGAGAAACACTGGGAATCTGTGATCGTGCTTATGTCTTAGGTAATGGAGATATTCTTGCCGAAGGATCAGCAGAAGATATTTTAAATAACGAACAAGTAAGGAAAATCTACTTAGGAGAAAACTTTAAGCTGTAGCTCAAAATAATTTTCTCTGCATAATAAAATCTAGTTATCAAGCAATAACTGTACCATTAATCATTTTTTCATGATTTTTTTATTCCACATGCTACACTTCGTGACATACAATAAAAACAGTCAGACGTTAAAAAATGATTAAGCAGGGTTTAAACATCAAGCTTGGGCAATCGTTGTCCATGACTCCTCAGTTGCAGCAGGCGATTAAGCTCCTGCAACTCTCTTCAACAGAACTTGAACAAGAAATACAAGAAGTACTTGATACCAATCCACTTCTCGAAAGAGTAGAAGACACTGAATCCTCTGAAGAAAAAACCACATCAAATACTGAGCTAGACACCAAAGAAGTGAGTGAAGATAATATCCCGGAAGATATGAAGATCGATGCTGATTGGGATGATATTTATGATCCAGAATGGAAAACCTCAAATTCTGAAAACGCCAATGATACTAATGCATCAGATTTTATTGAAACGATGCATTCATCCGAAGAAGGCCTAACAGAACATTTGATGTGGCAAATCGAAATGAGTAATTTGAGCTTTCAAGACAAAGAAATTGCCAAGTTAATTGTTGATTACTTAGATGATGATGGTTACTTAACCGAGTCTCTAGAACGAATACATCAAACACTAGAGGATGTATTGCTTGTTGAACTAGATGAAGTTGAAGCCGTATTAACCTATGTCCAGCACCTCTCTCCCTGCGGTGTTGCAGCACGATCCTTAGGGGAATGCTTGATACTCCAATTAGAAAGTGACTATTCAAATCACCCATTATTTAAAAAAGCAAAACGTTTATTAGAAAATCAATTGGATTTACTGAAAAAAAGAGACTACACCCGCATTAAAAGAAATTTGAAAGTTTCCGATACCGTTCTAGAAAACCTCATACATTTAATCCGTAAACTGAACCCTAAACCTGGGAAGCTTTTTAATAATTCTTCAACTGACTATATCGTTCCAGATGTATATGTAAAAAAAGTTAAGGGTAAATGGAAAGTATCACTTAATGGGAGCACCAAAACAGAATTAAAAGTTAACCATTATTACGAAGACATGCTAAATGACTCAGCTAAAAAAACACCAAGCGAGCAAGAAACAGTCAAATATATCAAAGATAATCTACAACAAGCCAAATGGTTTATTCATAGCTTAGAGAATCGCAACAGTACTATTTTAAACGTCGCTCATGCAATTATCGAAAACCAGTTACCCTTTCTTCAATACGGCGAAGAAGCTATGAAACCAATGGTACTAAGTGATTTAGCGGATCAATTAGGTATCCATGAATCTACTGTGTCTCGTGTAACTACACGAAAATACATGCACACACCAAGAGGCGTGTATGAGTTTAAATATTTTTTCTCTAGCCATGTCAATACAGATACAGGAGGAGAATGCTCAGCAACAGCAATTCGGGCCATGATTAAAAGCTTAATTGCCAAGGAAAATCCAAAAAAACCACTGAGTGACAATAAATTAACTAATCTGCTCAATGATCAGGGAATCAATATTGCCCGACGCACGGTCGCAAAATACCGTGAAGCACAATCGATACCTTCTTCTCACGACCGTAAAATATTTGCATAAGAATAAAGAATAAAACTACTGAAAAATTGTAAAATAATAATCTATACTCCCCTTCTCATCTAATCGGAATCGCTATAATATATCCTACATTACCTACAGATCTTACGATTTTTGGTATATATAATATTTCATGGAAAATGATAGGCGCATGACTGAAAAACAAAAACTTCCCGTTTTAGTACCCGAAAGAGTAGCTTTTGTAAAAAAAATTGAAAGCAAGAAGTGTGTATTTGATGCCCTAACTAACTTACTTGAAAAAGGACAAAAAGAAGTAACAAAAAATCAGATATTTGATGCACTGGTATCTAGAGAAAAATTAGGAGATACCTATATTGGTAGTGGTATTGCGCTTCCAAGAGCCCATTTAGCATTAACCAACCCTCGAGCAGCTCTCCTTATAGTAAAAAAAGGTCTACATTTAAACAGTGCAGATAAAAAGGATATTAAACTTTTTTTAGCGGTATTAGTTCCAGAAAAACAGCAAAAAGAATACTCTGATAGACTCTCGGATTACTATAAAAACCTTCTAAAAGATAAAGAATTAGACTTTATGATAAAATCTGAAAATACAGAATTAATTGCACAATATTTTGATAAATTTTTCAATTTTGAGGATATATGATAATTCATATTATCATAGTCAGCGGGATGTCAGGAGCGGGGAAGACACAGGTACTTCACACGCTTGAAGATCAGGGCTACTACTGTATTGACAATCTTCCTCTCGAACTATTTGAACGTGTATTTGAGACTAATCGCCTTTTAGAGCACAAAAAAATTGCTATTGGTATTGATATCCGCAGTGGGGAGAAATACCTACAAAAATTACCAGAAATGGTCGGCCAACTAAAGCTCAGATTTAAAACAGATGTTATTTATTTATACGCAGGTAAATCAGTACTGATTAAACGCTATGATGAAACTCGCAGAAAACATCCACTGAGTGATCCAGAAACGCCTTTACGCGAAGCCATACTAAAAGAATACGATTTAATTGCCCCACTAAGAGAAATAGCAGATATCCAAATAGATACGAGTACAACTAATATCTATGAACTGGCATTAAAAGTAATCTCTCGTATAAGCAATGCACAGCACCAGTCTTTATCCCTTATGTTTCAATCATTCGGTTTTAAACACGGTACCCCAAGGGATTCTGATTATTTATTTGATGTACGTTGTCTACCTAATCCCTACTGGATTCCAGAACTACGCACGCATACCGGTCTAGAAAAAGAAGTCGCTGACTGGTTATCTACTAATGACTTCGTCAATGAAATGGAAAATGATCTAAAGCACTTTATCGAAAAATGGATTCCTCAATTTATTTCTAGTCAAAGAGCCTACTTAACCATATCCGTAGGATGTACAGGTGGTCATCATCGATCTGTTTATTTAATTGAAAGGCTTAGCAAATACTTTAAAACAATTTATAAAGATGCCGTCATTGTTCAGCATAGAGAACTCGATTAATTACCCTGCTGTACCTTCGCCCTAACAGTATTTTGATTTACTGCATATCTAAATTTATCTGATCTATTACTGCCAAAGGATTTTCAGATTGGGTAATCGGCCGTCCAACAACAATATAACTCACGCCACTGCTATTAGCATCCGCAGGGGTCATTACACGCTGTTGATCTCCCAGATCAGCCCCTCTTGGACGAATACCTGGCGTCACTAACAAAAACTCTGATTCTCTCTCTGAACCTAACATGTCCCTAAGCATTGTCGCCTCTCTAGCCGAACAAACCACACCGTCCAACATCGAGGCCTGAGTTAGACTAGCCAAATGCTTAACCTGCTCTTCAGGTGAGCTTGTAACATTCGTACTCGCCAACTGCTCACGATCCATTGATGTAAGCACAGTAACTGCAATCAGTTTTGCATTTGAGTGTATTTCTTCGAGCGCCTGCTTTGCTACAAGCATCATCTTTTGTCCTCCGCTGGCATGTACATTCATCATCCAGACTCCTAAGGAGGCGGCACTTTTACAAGCAGATGCAACGGTATTGGGAATATCATGAAATTTTAAATCTAAAAAAACATCGAAGCCCTTATCAACCAATAACTTTACAAAATCTGGACCTGCCGCTACAAATAACTCAAAACCAACTTTAAGTTTACAGTCCGCAGGAGAAAGAGGCTGAATAAAATGTAAAGCTTCTTCTTTATTTGAAAAATCAAGGGCAATAATTAATTTACTAGACATGATAAATAACCAAAGTGGTGACTGCTACGGTCGTGATTGCAGATAAAATTAACTACTAAGCACCAATATTACAATACTACCAAAAAATGAGACGAGCAGAGGAATCAACGATGATTACCATCCACCCCCCCACTTTAAGGCATTTTTTATTGATAGAGTTTAATTACAACTTAATCATTACTATGTAAACTGCTATTTAAACCACCCCATGTTGAAGCATCGCTGATTATTGCTTCAACCGCGCCAGTTTGACTATTTCTTCTAAATAACAATCCAGATTGTCCTGTTAAATCACGTGCTGAAACTATATCTCCATCAGGTGTTTTGACTTTTGTACCTGCCGTTAAATACAAACCAGACTCTACAATACAGTCATCACCCAAAGAAATACCCAAGCCTGCATTGGCACCCAAAAGATTTCTTTTTCCCATCGATACAATTTGTACACCGCCACCGGACAAAGTACCCATGATAGAAGCACCACCACCAATATCTGAGTTTTCACCAACAACTACACCCGCACTAATACGACCTTCGACCATAGAATCACCGAGCGTGCCTGCATTGAAGTTTACAAAACCTTCATGCATAACTGTTGTGCCAGAAGCCAAATGCGCACCCAACCGAATCCGGTCAGCATTACCGATACGAACACCTTCTGGTATCACATAATCTGTCATACGTGGAAACTTGTCTATTGACGTAACACTTAATTGATGATTCTCCTCAGCAATTAAATCACGTAAGTTTTCAACTTCACTTGGCAAAACAGGTCCAGCGGATGTCCAAGCTACATTGGCCAGCATACCGAAAATACCCTCAAGATTTAAACCATTTGGCTTTACTTCGCACTCAGACAATAGATGTAAGCGCAAGTAAACTTCCTCGACTGATTTAGGTGCATCATCTAATGACTCAATTTCAACTTCTACAAAATCACTTTTTAATATACCTACTTTTAAAGCCAGACAACTTCTTCTAATTTCCTTGTTAGAACGTGGAAACCAAGCATCAATTGTTTTACCACTTGCCGCATCAATATATCGGTGACCTATTCGTTTAATTGTCATGTGTTGCTCACTTTAAGAGTTAACTAAAATTGGCACAGAGTATACAGATTCTTTAATTAAACGTGGATAGTTTTAAATAACTTTTCCAGTTTAAATCATCATTACGACTACTTTCATCCAGAGTATTAATTCCATAAAAAAAGCCTGAAACAATGATGAATCAGGCTTTTTTAAACATTTCTGTGGAATTAAAACGCGTATTCGTTTAATTCCATAACAACAATATGTTTACTTTGCAGCTAATAATACAAAACGCCGTTTTCTTAACAAGAATGCCGACATAAATAATAGCAACCAAGAAAAACTACCTCCACCTGAACTACCCGCAGAAGGGCTAGTAGTTGCTGGCCCTTCATCTTCATTGGCAGGTATTGTTGATATCATGACAGGACGATGTGTCTCCGGTGATGATTGTCGTTGCTCCTTAGCCACCTGTAGTTGCTGGCTAAATTCGCCTCCCGCTCCAAAGCTATAAGCCAGACTTCCCTGGTTAGGATAAATATCTTTCTCAGACCCGCCAAATGTTGCATTATTACCATAGAAAACAACATTGATATTATTGTGCTCAGTCATCCATTTACGTGGGTAACTCAGCTCAACTGTATTCCCTTGGTATTTTGATGAAGCAATACCCAGCTCAATCCATTCCCAGCTACTTCCTGTGCCCGCATATTGGTAAACATAGTGTCCTTCCACCATATATTCAGCACCCATGGCATCATTCAAAAGAAAGCCACTTGCAGGGTCATTATCACTATCAATAAATGTCTGCCAACCCCAATCCAGTGTAGTACCGGAATCTCTCGGCGGTTTAACCAAACCATTATTCTGGTAAATGATGTACACCGTATCATGGCTATGAGCCATACCAGCCTTCAAAAAATCAATGGTATCAGAGGAAGATATCTCTATATCAGCAGGGTCAGCAGTGAACAGTGTTAATCCTTCCCAATCCCCACTATTGCCATTAACCGTAATACCATGATTATTAACAGGGTTCGAAATACCCTCAATCACAATCACCGGTGTAATATTTAAACTTACCGTTGCTGTGTTACTGTCAAGCTGACCATCATTAACTTTAAAACTAAATGAATCTGTACCAATATAATTAGTGTTAGGTACATATAAAACGGTTAAGCCCGAATCTCCTGTAACTAAAAGATCACCATTATTGGGTTGTTGCGTAATAATCACACTCAATTCATCATTATTTGCGTCTGTAGCCTCTAACGATATTGTTGCAGTTGTATTTTGCTCGAGTGAAATATTCTGTCCTATAGCAATAGGTGCTGTATTAGTTGGCGGCGTAACTGCTGTACCAAATGAATAAGTAAATGAATACCCTGTTAGCGCATCATCTGGATAGAAGTCTGTCACACTTCCTCCGTATGCTTCATTAACACCCTGAAAAATAATATTCATCGCTGTTGAAGAACCTAACCAACTTCTTGGGAAGCTGAATTCACGTGTTTCATTCATCATCGCTTCATATACAGTGCCAATAGGCTCCCAGCTCCAATTAGAACCCGAACCCGTATAACGCTCAACGATACCACCTTCGATAATGTAATCAGCACCTACAGAACTACTAAACTGAAAACCTGTATTAGGGTTACTGTCTGAATCAATAAATGCCTGCCATCCCCACGGAATAAATGCTGATGAAGTATCAGAGCTAATCACCCCATGATTTTTATAGAGAAAATACAAAGTATCATCACTATGCGCGATAGCCACACGATCCCAGTCGATAATATTTGTACTATCATTTGCAACATCGTCAGAGTCAGCTGCGTACGATGTTAGTTCATTCCAGTCAGCATCATTACCATCCAAAACAATGGACATATTTGTAACTGGGTTTGATACTGCCTCGTCAGATTGTGGTGGATTAATGCCACCATCTTGGCTTGCATAAAATTTCTTAACACCATAAATCAGTAAATTATTTTCATACTTTATTAAATCCGAAGAATCATAAGATACCTGCCAATTTGAATCTGGATTAGCCGCATCACGAGCAATTACCCTAAAGTAATAGGTACCCTTAGGGTGAATCCAGTCTAGTTGATACTTAGACTCTGTAATTCCAGTGACTGTTTGTATAATCGAGTCTGCTAAAAACTCTTTACTTGTAGCCAATTCCAAGTCATAAGTAATTGTTTGGCCCGTCAGGCTAATGGAATCATCCCAATCAAAAAATATCTTATTATTCAACTCAAAGTTTTGTCCGAACTCTGGATCATCCATATAAAAAGGCATGGGATCATTTATTCGTTCCTGAAATAGCGCATAGTTCTCTTCAACATTATTTGATAGTGCCTCAAAAACTTGATTATAAGCAGCAACTTTCTCTGGGTCTGTCCCATACAAGTAAATATAATCCCAATCTTTGCTTGATGAAATTAATGGAAAAACTACATCATAATAGGCATCTCTTTTTGCTGCGATAGCTTGCGGATTGAGGTAGTCTCGTTTAATTTCATCTACAGCCTGTTTTAATAAATTTAAATTTCCTGGAACCGTTAAAAAACGCTCATGAAAATTATTACTGTATAAATTAGCGTGCGAATACCACCAACGTGGGCGATATATTTCAGAGATATCAGCCCCTTCAATACTTGCTCCCCAAGCAAAATCATAATCCCACGGTACAAAATAAAAATTTTCAGTATCAATAGGATTATAAAGATAATAATTATGTGCAGTAGTATCAGAATTATTGGTCAATATATTGACAGCAAACCATGTTAAATAGTTGTCCATATTAAAGTATTTATTAAATACATCTGTCTGGAAATTATTATCACGGTTTATTACCGCACGAACCATTTCAACAAACTCTACGTGAGTATCACCACGTTTAATTTCAACAAGTGTTTCAAAAGCATCTTCATCAATAGGTTCTCCCTCTGCATTTAGGGCATAGTGGGGGCTATCCTGAAAATAAAAGTGTTCTGCTTTATATATCCGTGAATCTTTATCCCATCCACGGCGCTGTAAATACTCTTTACCAAAATATTCTACCTGCGTGAATAAACCCATATTTTCAGAAACACCTTGATCTTCAAGAGTTAACTTCACAAATTGTGAACGCATACTCGGTAGGTGAGGAATTTCTGAGAATAAATCATAGCTGAGTTTATTACGCACTCTACTAAGCTCCCAGAAACTCTTTAATAACTGAATACGACGTTCCCCACGCCAAAGTGGGATATTTTTTTCCAGCTTAATACGAAAAGATTTTTGTGGTGCATAACGACTGGTATCACCGCGTTGTCTGATTTTCGCATTGTATAACAAGCCATCATCAGGGTATCCATCTCCCGAAATATGTACCTTAACTTCAGGCTTAAAATTATCTCGTGAATCAATATCATTTAGTACATCGTTAAATGTACAACCATCATATTCACCAGGAAGGCAAACACCCTCTTCCAAAATTGTTTTAACATAAAGGTTCAGTAATGTAGGCGCACCAGAATCGTATGTTCCTGCCGGCTCTTGAATATCAGCGGCAATATTGTCTGATAATACATCTGCCTGTATTGCTGTTGAAAAGATAAAAGCAGAGAATATAGATAGGGCTAAAGAAAACTTAAATAGAGTGATTTTTTTATAGAAACTCATAGGATTACCGAGGTAGATAAAAGGGGAGGGTATATACTCAATTTATAGTATATAGTTTGAATCTACTTTAATGCAAACTCAAGATAAATGGTATAGTTAGTGAAATTATCGGTAGTACTACGCAATAAAAACAATACCTATAAAAATACCATGAAGTAACCTCTAAGCAATCTATAACAGGAGCAAAACAAAGATGAGTACTCAAATAGAATTACAACAAACAATCAACGACATGGTAGACGATAATCGGGGCATTCTAGCTGCAGATGAAAGTTCACCTACCATCAAAAAACGCTTTGATAGCATTGGTATTGAATCAACTGAAGAAAATCGACGGGCTTACCGTTCTCTGCTATTAGATACACCACATTTAGGAGAATACATCAGTGGGGTTATTTTATTTGAAGAGACTCTCACGCAAAAAAATGATCAGGGGATACGTTTACCAGAAGTCGCATGGAATCAAAAAATTGTACCCGGCATAAAGGTTGATTTAGGTAAAGGTCCCTTATCCGGAGCGCCAGGAGACATGATTACCAGAGGACTTGATAACCTAAAAGAAAGACTGGAAGTGTATAAAACTCAAGGGGCACGCTTTGCAAAATGGCGTGAGGTTTATCCCATTACTGACAGTAATCCAACACAACTTGGACTTCAGGCAAATGCCGAAATGCTAGCACGCTATGCTGCGACTTGTCAGGAATCAGGAATCGTACCCATCGTAGAACCTGAAGTACTGATTGATGGTCACCACAGTATGGAACGCTGTGCTGAGGTAACAGAACAAGTACTTCATGCGGTATTTAATGCCTTATATTTACATAATGTCGAACTGGAGCACATGATTCTTAAACCCAATATGGTAACACCTGGAAAGGAATCCTCTAAAGCTAGCCCCGAAGAAGTCGCTGAACATACTTTAAGGGTATTTAGGCGCACGGTTCCTGTCGCCGTTCCTAGTATCAACTTTCTTTCAGGTGGGCAAACACCAGAAGAAGCCACACTGAACCTAAATGCTATTAATCAGCTACGTGGAAACTCACCCTGGAAATTAAGTACCTCCTATGGCCGAGCATTACAACAACCCGTATTACACGCATGGAATGGTAAAGCAGAAAACTTAAAAGCTGCAGAAGCGGCGTTATTAAAACGAGCAAAACTTAATAGCCTTGCTCGACAAGGAAAATACTCAGCCGATTTAGAATAGAAATAATACAAAAAGAGACCTTTACATGAAGAGATATGAGATAAAAGTAGCTTGAGTTTTTCTCTCACCCTACTCTTCGTGCAAAGGTCGCTAAAGTTTAAAACGGTCAAATACACCGTTAGATTAACATCCTCTTAAATTTCCCAAACTTTCCTAAATTCAGCCAACAGCCCTGCTATCCAACTTATCTCTCTCTTGCCCTACTCTTCGCTAGAAGATCTCAAAGCTAGTATAATAATCTCAAATTAATTGATACGCTTGTTTCCCTCTATTACTATGCAGTTAATTCAATACTGTTTGGATGTTTACATAAAAGTCTATATTAGCAAGTGCAAATATAGGTATAACGATATAATCTATACACCCGTGTAAATACATTTTTATTTAAGCGTAAACAACGAACTTTATTCAATTCAATCAGATAGAAAGATAAGAAAAGATGTGTTTATTATACTATTTAATAACTGAAGGCTTTGATAAACCTGCCGAGCATGTCAATTTCAAGGTGCACAGAAAGCGGAATTTACACGGAGTAAATGCGCATTTCGAGCACCGCACAACGCAGAAATTGGCTCGCGCAGGTGGTTTACAAAGCCTGCTAACTCTGTATCGCGCTAAAACGCAGAGTCATGCAGTAATCTATTTCAAATAATAAAACTTGATGGAGAGATTCAACAATAATGCCTTACCGTTATCTATTGATTATCGGACTTGCGATTTTTTGGTTACTTCTATCGGGGTACTGGACTAATCCACTGATTCTAGCACTGGGTGCTGCCTCGGTTGCGCTTTCAACTTGGCTAGCCATGCGTATCGAAAACAAGTACCCATTTGAAGGGGGAATTGCCATTATTTATCGGCAGTTGAAATTTTGGCCTTGGTTATTTAATGAGATTATAAAGTCCAATATCATGGTACTAAAATGTATTTGGATGCCGAAAAAACACCCTATTTCACCCATTATTCGCCAACTTAAAATGCAACCCGTTTCACGTATTGCAAGAACCTTTTACGCCAATTCAATCACCCTCACTCCCGGCACGGTTTCTATTGAAGTAAGAAATGATGAAATACTTGTGTATGCTTTATTGGAAGAAGCAATGAAAGATTTAGAAGGTGGTGAAATGGGGCAACGGGTGCATAAATTAGAGGATAATCAGTAATGTTTGCAGTAACCTGTTTAGCTATTTTGGTTGTTATGGGCATTGCACTTGCTCGTGCCTTTATTGGACCAAGTGTGTATGACCGTATTTTAGCGGTGAATATGTTTGGTACGAAAACGGTGCTCTTTATCGCCGTCTATGGTTTTCTCACTGATCGCCCTGAGTTTATGGATATCGCCTTGATTTATGCACTAATTAACTTTGTTGGGGTTATTGTCGTGCTTAAGTTTGTTGAACGCTTTCCACCTCTTTCTGCCCAAAGCGACGAGTAATTTCCTATGACTGCGATAATTGATATTCTAAGCTGGATTTGTCTTATGTTGGGTAGCTTTCTCGGTATTAGTGGCGCTATCGGTATTTTTACTTTTAAGGAGTTTTACAGCCGTGTTCAAGCAGCCAGTGTTACAGATACACTCTGTGTACTATTTATTATGCTGGGTCTTATCTTGCAATCAGGGCTTACCTTAATTTCTGTAAAATTAATATTAGCGGTTGGTTTACTTTGGTTAACAGGCCCACTGGCAACGCATGCACTGGTGCGTTCAGCTTATCTCACTGGATTAAAGCCCAAATTATCAATTACGCGCAAAGAGTCTGCCAAACGAGAACAGTCATGACTGATATAAACTTGCTGATTGATATTGTTTTACTTACCATGTTGGTGTTTACAACGATTGCGATTGTTCGTATAGAAAGCTTGTTTGCCATCGTCATGTTAACTGGTGTTTTCTCCCTACTCGCAGCCAATATTTTTGTTATTTTGGATGCGGTTGATGTAGCCTTTACCGAAGCGGCCGTAGGTGCTGGTATTTCCACCGTATTAATGTTAGCAACCATAGGCATAACAGGTTACGAGGAAAAAAGGCAACGTAATATTAATTGGATAGCACCAATGGCCGTCGTCATTATTACGGGAGCTGTACTGGTGTATGGAACGCTGGATATGCCTGCCTTTACCAACCCTGATGCGCCTATCCATCAACATGTTGCTCCTCGCTATATTAATGATTCACCGGCTGAAGTGGGCATCCCAAATATGGTAACATCTATACTCGCCAGCTACCGTGGTTATGACACTATGGGCGAAGTCATTGTGGTTTTTACTGCATTAATTGGCGTGTTATCACTTATTGGTATTCGTGAAAAAAATACCACTCCAATCTACGCTGAACCCCCTGCACGCCCCATTTTACAAGTCATGTCCAAATTCATGATTCCATTTATTATTCTGTTTGCCCTCTATGTACAGTTTCATGGAGACTTTGGCCCCGGCGGTGGTTTTCAGGCCGGCGTCATATTTGCCGTTGCTATTATTCTCTATGCATTAACCTTTAGTCAGGAAGATGCGATGGATTTGCTCCCACCTTGGTTGCTCAAGCGTCTTGCTGCTCTTGGTGTACTTATTTATGGCGGTACTGGCGTAGTTTCAATGTTAAAAGGCGGTAACTTCCTTGATTATAATGTTTTGGCAGAAGACCCTATACACGGTCAGCATTACGGTATTTTAGTTATCGAATTCGGTGTAGGTTTGACCGTTGCCTGCGTGATGATGCTAATCTTTTTTGCTTTTATTAGCCGGGGAAATAAAAACCCATGATGACATTAGAACTGTATAACTACTGGGTTGTTATTTTCCTGATGATGGCAGGTTTTTATATGCTAATCGCCAGTAATCACCTAATAAGAAAAATTATTGGTTTGAATATTTTCCAAACCTCGGTATTCATGCTTTATATTTCCTTGGGTAAAGTCGCTGGTGGTACAGCTCCAATAGCCGCTGAAGGCATTGATACTTATTCTAACCCTCTGCCTCACGTATTAATACTCACTGCCATTGTGGTGGGCATAGCAACAACATCACTGGCATTAGCATTAGTGATTCGGATAAAAGAGTCCTATGACACCGTTCAGGAAGATGAAATTATTGAGCTTGACCGTATTGCTGATGAAGGACCGCAAGAATGATTAATGAACATTTACCTGCACTTCAGGTTGTCATTCCACTACTTGCTGCACCTATCTGTTTTCTTATTCTGAATAATCGTTTATCGTGGTTATTTGCGACATTGATTAGCTGGCTCAGCTTTGCCATGGCGATCCTATTAGTGATCGTAGTAAAAGACGGTATTGTCCTGCAATATGAGTTTGGCGGCTGGGCGCCACCTTGGGGTATTGAATATAAAGTTGATATTCTCAACAGCTATGTGCTCCTAATTGTTACTGCAATCTCTGCGGCTGTTTTCCCTTACAGCTGGAAAAGTATTCAAAAGGAAATTCCCGAAAGTCATCACCGTATTTTCTTAACTGCAATGTTATTGTGTCTGGCAGGACTGTTAGGCATGACAATTACAGGAGATGCCTTTAATCTGTTTGTCTTGTTAGAAATTTCCTCTTTATCCAGTTATACCCTAATCAGTCTGGGACGTGACCGTCGTGCCCTCACAGCATCATTCCAATATTTGATTATGGGTACAATTGGAGCAACCTTTATTCTGATTGGCATTGGTTTACTCTACGCCTTAACTGGCACATTGAATATGAGTGACTTGGCATCTCGAATCCCTGCATTAGAGGGTTCGCGTACATTGGAAGCCGCTTTTGCCTTTTTAATTGTAGGTTTTGGCTTGAAACTTGCGATGTTTCCACTGCACTTATGGCTACCCAATGCCTATGCGTTTGCACCTTCTGCCGTATCGGCATTTATTGGTTCAATAGCAACTAAAGTAGCGATTTACGCCCTGTTGCGTTTTCTCTATACCATTTTTGGTGCTAATTTTAGTTTTGGCTATATGCAACTTCAGTGGTTATTAATGCCATTAGCGGTTACCGCCATTATGTTTGCATCAATAGTCGCTATTTTTCAGGATGGTATTAAACGCTTGCTGGCGTATTCGTCCATTGCTCAGATTGGTTATATCTTACTCGGAATTTCTTTAGTTAGTGTCACAGGATTAACTGCCAGCCTATTACACATGTTTAATCATGCCTTAATGAAAGGGGGGTTATTCTTAGCACTTGGGGCAATTGCCTATCAAGTAGGCAGTACACAAGTAAAAAATATTGCCGGTATTGGACAAGCAATGCCCTACACGATGGCTGCCTTTGTTATTGGTGCGCTCAGTTTAATTGGTGTGCCACTAACGGTTGGCTTTATTTCTAAATGGTATTTAATTCTTGCTACACTGGAAAAAGGCTACTGGCCACTCATTGTATTAATCATTATTTCTTCTTTAATCTCTGTTGTTTATACATGGCGTATTATTGAAACCGCTTACTTTCAAGAACGACCTATTGGATCTGCACCAGTCAAAGAAGCACCACTGAGTTTGCTTATCCCTACATGGGTGATTATTTCCGCCAACTTATATTTTGGTATTCATTCATCACTGAGCACAGAACTGGCTTCACGTACGGCAAAAATACTGCTTGGAGGTAATCTCTGATGGCTCACTTAATGGGATTAATGCCAGGTGATTTAATTATCCTTGCCTTATGCATTCCTCTACTGACAGCAATCGGTATCTATCTTGCCAGAAATAAACCCAATATACGTGAAGGAATAACCTTAGTAGGTTCTCTCTTACTATTTATTCATGTGACTGCACTTACACCGTATATTCTAAATGGTGATCAACCTAGTTTTTCACTGATTGAAATATTACCCGGCTTAAATATCAATTTTACCGTTGAGCCACTGGGGATGTTATTTGCATTGGTCGCTGCAACGCTTTGGCCAATTAATTCACTATACTCAATCGGCTATATGCGCAGTAATAATGAGCGTAAACAAACTCGCTTTTATATCTTTTTCGCCATTGCACTCTCGTCGGTGATGGCTATCGCATTTGCGGGCAATTTATTGACCTTATTTATTTTCTACGAGGTGCTAACACTTTCAACCTATCCACTAGTGACTCATGCTGGTACTGAAAATGCACGCAATGCGGGTCGTGTGTATCTGGGGATATTAATTAGCACTTCAATCGGACTACTATTACCTGCCATTATTTGGGTATGGCATCTTACAGGAACGACTGATTTTACTGCTGGGGGCATATTGGCAGGTCAAATCAGTGGTCCTACACTCACCCTACTGGCTGCATTATTTGTCTTTGGCATCGGTAAAGCAGCGGTTATGCCAATGCATCGTTGGCTACCTGCGGCAATGGTTGCTCCAACCCCTGTGAGTGCCTTACTGCATGCGGTAGCCGTTGTAAAAGCGGGTGTATTCAGTGTAGTGAAAGTGATTGCCTATATTTTTGGTTTAGACCTGCTAATCACCGCACCCGGTATCGAATGGTTACTCTATATTGCCTGCTTTACTGTAGTTGCTGCCTCGGTTATTGCCCTGCAACAGGATAATCTGAAAAAACGTCTTGCTTACTCAACCATTAGCCAATTATCTTATGTGGTTATGGGTGCGCTCATTCTTGCACCGTTGTCACTGGTGGGTGCGGCATTACATATTGCCGTACACGCCTTTGGTAAAATCACCTTATTTTTTGCTGCGGGATCAATCTACACCGCCAGTAAAAAAAGCAATATCAGTCAGCTCAATGGTATTGGTCGGCGTATGCCTTGGACAATGACTGCATTTAGCATAGGTGCCTTATCCATGATTGCCTTGCCCCCAGCGGCAGGTTTTTTATCCAAGTGGTATCTCTTATTAGGTGCGGGTCAGCAACAGCAATATATTGCAATGGCAGTGATTGTTATTTCAACATTGCTTAATGCCGCTTACTTTGTTCCCGTCATTTACGCCGCATTTCTGAAAACAGAAGCCCCGGAACAAGCGCACAATCATCAAGAAGCACCTTTACCCATGGTCGTCGCTTTAAGCCTTACTGCTGCTGCAACCCTATTGTTATTCCTATTCCCTGGCCTTGCTTTAGAGCTTGCCAAAGCCGTTGGAGTACCTGTTTCATGAGACAAAATCATACCCCTGAAAAACAGAAGCATTGGGTCTATCGCAAAGAGAATCGCCGCATACTCTGGTTTATTCAATTTGTGATACTCATTGTGGCTATTTTGCCTGAATTTTTCATGCACCATCATGCCAGCTTTGAAGCACAAGGTATCCATCTGGATGCCTCGCCTACTTTCTATGCTTGGTATGGTTTTTTAACCTGTGCAGCAATGGTGATCGCAGCCAAAGTGCTTGGCTATGTGCTAAAACGTAAGGATGATTATTACGATGAATAGTTTAGTACTGCCTCCCGGCTTAATCCTCATTCTTGGTGGTTTATTACTGGCATGGGTAAGCCCACGCTTACGTAGCCTTGTAGCCATTGGTTTCCCCATAATAACGCTGATTATGGTCTGGCTAGTGACACCTGAGCACAGCATGAAACTCACTTTTCTTGAATATCAATTAGACATTCTACACCTAAGCACCGAAGGTCGTGTTTTTGCAACAGTATTTGCGCTTATGGCAGGTGTCGGCGCATTGTATGCACTCAAACATGCACGTACTTTAGAGCTAAGTGCCGCCTTTGTTTATGCAGGCTCTGCCATTGGTGTGACTTTTTGTGCAGACTTAATCAGCTTTTTCATCTTCTGGGAAATCATGGCAATTGGTTCAACACTAGTCATCTGGGCAAACTGTCATGAAAATAAACGTGCTTATGGCGCCAGTATCCGCTACTTACTGGTTCATTTATTCGGTGGTGTGATTTTAATGGCGGGTATCGCCATGCATGTTGTGAATACGGGCAGCATTGAGTTTAATGCAATGAAAGCAGACAGCTTAGCAACTATACTCATTATGATTAGCTTCCTTATCAACGCAGGTGCCCCCCCTTTCTCTGCATGGATTGCAGATGCCTACCCAGAAGCAAGCGCCAGTGGCACGGTTTTCCTCTCTGCATTTACTACCAAAACAGCCGTGTTTGCTTTATTAATGGGCTTCCCCGGCGAAAGCATACTGATCTACGTGGGTATGTACATGGTGTTTTATGGCATTATCTACGCACTATTAGAAAATGATATGCGCCGTATTCTCGCCTATAGTATCGTCAATCAGGTTGGCTTTATGGTCGTCGCTATCGGTATTGGTAGTGAACTGGCTTTAAATGGCGCAACCGCGCACGCCTTTGCCCACATCATTTATAAAGGCTTATTGCTCATGTCGGCAGGAAGCGTATTGCTCATGACGGGAAAGCGCAAGTGTACCGACCTTGGTGGATTGTTTCAGTCAATGCCAGTAACTGCCATCAACGGTATTATTGGTGCATTGGCTATCTCTGCCGTTCCACTCACATCAGGCTTTGTCACAAAATCATTGGAAACCAGCGCCGCTGCCGAAGCAGGGCTTCCTTGGGTGTGGTTCTTATTAGTTGCCGCCTCTGCGGGTGTATTCCTACATGCTGGCATTAAATTCCCGTGGTTTGTCTTCTTCCAAAAAGACTCAGGCTTACGCCCACCAGATCCACCATGGAATATGCGTATAGCCATGTGGATTATGTCACTCTTATGTATCGTGATTGGTGTTATACCGAGTATCATCTACGGCATATTGCCCTACACGCTGGATTACAAACCTTATACCACTGATCACGTCGTCACCCAGATGCAATTACTCCTGTTTGCAGGTTTTGCCTTCTTCGCCTTACTGGGATTAATGAAACGCACCCTGACCATTAGCCTTGATCTCGATTGGTTTTACCGAAAACTCATGTTTAATCTAGTTGACTGGATTAAACGATATAGCCCCAAAGTTATTGCCCCAACACTGTTAAGCCTCAAAAACTTTGGTCAGCGACGCTATGCCCGTTTGTTAAAAGTCCACGGCCCGCAAGGCGTACTAGCCCGTACCTGGCCAAGTGCCAGCATGGTTTTATGGGTAGCAATATTATTAGCCGCCGCCATGATTCTTCATTATATGCGACCGGGGTAAGGCTTACAGCAAACCATAAAAGCCACCCCCCTACTTATAGGCAGTTTTTTATAACCAGCGATTATTAATGGCTCTAAAACGCAACAATGAGCTAATTATCTTGTTTCATTTGTTCTTGTATTCTTTTGCCCGTTTTGTCTCTGTTCTCTTGTCGCTGCGATTTTATTAACGAAAAGTAACGTGATATTCTCTTAGCCACAGTCGCACTCTTGATAAACGGGTTTGTAAACACCATGATGTACGACGTGCGATTGATAAATAACGTATTTTTTAAATAATAGGAGGTCTTTGCACGAAGCGTATGGCAAGAGATAAATAAACATAATTTTTCATATTTTTTATAAAGGATGGTAATAGCAGGGCTATTGATCACGTTTTTAGGGAAAAGCTGGGAAATTCATGCCATGTTTATCCACCATAATAATATCGCTTCATGCAAAGGTCTCAAAATACTGGATAACAATATACTGGATAACAATGCCTTACCTTATACAAAAAATTATCGGCTTTATTTTATTGTCAGCGACTGTTGGGCTGGTGTCTCTTCAAGTTCTGTTTCACCTGAATTAATGATTATTTTTATTTAAAGACTGTAGACCTTATGACTAAAGCCACACGCTACGATCCTGAAAACCAGATTTTAAATACGGTGAAAACGGGTATCAAAGGTACCTTATTATTTTTGATGCCGTTGCCGGTGTTAATTGCTGCCATTATTCATCTGGTTAAGGGAAATGTGTTTTCCAGCATGGTTGCAGGGGCATTATTTGCGGCCTTTATGCTGAGTGCAATTATTGCTCGCCATGGTTTTAAACTTGAGAGCCGTTTTAGACAAAAGAAATTAGCGAAAGCACCCGGGCTGCCGTTTAAGTCATTTGCTGCAACATTGCTGGCGATAACAACGGGGCTTACAGCGTTTACGCTGTCTGATTACACCTTGCTTGCCAGTATTTTAATAGGTTTTGTTGCCCTTATTGGTTTTTACTTTGCTTACGGGGTTGATCCGCGTCAGGATAAAACGGGCAATATTTCATTAGGTGTTGATCCTGATGAGGTTCTTGAGGCTTTGGATGCCGCTGAAGCAAAAATTGCTATTATTGAAACGGCGCGTAAAAATATTAGAAATATCAAATTTGATCAGCATTTAAAGCGCATTATCGAAAAAGCTCGTGGAATTTTGCAACTTATCGAAGATGACCCAAAAGATTTATACCGTGCTCGCAAATTTTTAAAAGTCTATCTTGATGGAACCGCACGAGTCACAGAAAGCTATGCTAAAACGCACGGCAAAGATGCCTCAACAGCCGAGTTGGATAAAGACTTCCAGGAAGTGTTGCATTCTATTGAATCGACCTTTGATGAACAGCATAAAAAGCTGTTAGAAAATGATCAACTTGATCTTGATGTAAAAATAGAAGTATTAAAAACCCAGTTGAAACACCTTTAATTAAACCTGAATTGGTAAGATGTGGCTCAACTGTATGAATTATCTAGCACATGCTATTTAACTCACTTATTTAATCGTTTATTAAGGAATTTTTTCATGTCTGAAACTACTACTCAAACAGCCACTGATGTTGCCATCCTTCCCGGTACCGAAATCACAGAATATAAAGAAATCTCCAAAGAGATTGTTGCTTACAGCAAAGCAGATAGCGAAGAAAAGAAAACTATCGAACAGTTAATTTCAGAAATTAATGTAGAAGATAGAAGCAGCATTTTATTCTTTGGTAGTAAAGCTCAGGAAGAAATGAGCAGTATCTCTGAAAATATGTTGGAAGGTGTCCGCAATAAAGACTTGGGTAAAACAGGTGCTCCCTTAAATGAGATGATTGCAACAATTCGCGGATTTGATATTGACGAGCTTAACCCAAATAAAAAACTGGGCTTCTTTGCGCGTTTATTCGGTAAAGCAAAGCCTGTTTCTGTTTTCCTTAGCAAATATGAAGATGTACGCAAGCAAATCAATAGTATTACCGATAAGATGGAGGAGCAGAAAACCCAACTTCTGACTGATATCATCTCTCTAGATAAGCTTTACGATGCTAACCTTGAATATTTCCACAAGCTAGAGCTTTATATCGCAGCAGGAGATGAAAAACTCCGCATGATTGATGAGAATCAGCTGCCTGAATTAACCAAAACGGCTGAAGAAAATACTGAAGACATGCTCGCGGCACAAGCAGTTAGAGATTTACGCAGTGCCCGTGATGACCTTGAGCGTAGATTGCATGATTTACGCTTAACCCGTCAGGTAGCCATGCAGAGCTTACCGAGTATTCGTTTGGTGCAGGAAAATGATAAAACCTTAATCAACAAAGTAAACTCGACACTGATTAATACCGTACCACTATGGAAAAACCAGCTTGCACAAGCGGTGACCATTTTCCGCATGAGCGATACCGCAGAAACGGTGAAACAGGCAACCGACCTGACTAATGACTTACTGGAAGGCAATGCTGATAACTTACGTACGGCAAATGCAGAAGTTCGTCAGCAAATGGAACGTGGTGTGTTTGATATTGAATCTGTGCGTAAAGCCAATACACAATTAATCGAAACCATCAATGACAGCTTGAAGATTGCGGAAGAAGGCAAGGCAAAACGTGCCGAGGCAGCAAAAGAGCTATCACATATGGAAAATGAATTACGTGCAGCCTTGGTTGCAGCCAAATCTCGTGCTAGCAATCCAGTAAATGAAGTCGCTGGTGAAGCGGCAAAGGCAATAACAAAAGACTAATAATAGAAGGCTTTGCGCAACACAGAAATTAGCTCGCACAGGTGATTTTGCAAAGCCTTATAATACAGTTACTGAGCAATGCCTGATAACAACCGTTATTCAGGCATTGGCTCTTAGACATCTCTATCAAAAGGAATAAACATGGGAATCTGGGATAAGTTATTTGGCGAATTTATCGATATTATTGAATGGACAGACTCAAGCGTCGATACAATGGTTTATCGTTTTCAACGCTATGGTAACGAAATAAAATTTGGAGCAAAACTAACAGTACGTGAATCTCAAGTTGCCGTTTTTGTTAGTGAAGGGCAAATTGCAGATATTCTTGGCCCCGGTTTATACGAGCTGGAAACCAAAAATTTACCAATTCTGTCTACACTTCAGCATTGGCATCATGGTTTTGAAAGCCCCTTTAAAGCAGAAGTCTATTTCTTTAATATGCGCCAATTTGTCGATCTTAAATGGGGTACAAAAAACCCAATTATGATGCGCGATAAAGAATTTAATATGGTCCGTTTGCGTACCTTTGGTACTTACAATATCCGCATTGAAGACCCGGCAATATTCATCAAAGAAATTGTCGGTACCGATGGCCACTTTACCGTAGATGAAATTAGCAACCAACTACGCAACCTTATTGTAACACGTTACACCGACATTCTTGGCAGTGCCGACATTCCCGTACTTGATCTAGCAGGAAATCAAGAACAACTAGGTGAATTACTCACACAACGTATTGCCCCTGAATTTAAAGCTTACGGACTCACACTCACCAAGGTTCTGGTGGAAAATATCTCATTACCCCCTGCGGTTGAAGAAGCACTCGATAAACGTACCAGCATGGGCATGATTGGCAATCTGGATAGATACATTCAATTTGGTGCCGCAGAATCCATGCAAAATGGCAGTGGTAGTGGAGCGGGTAGTGCCGTTGAAATGGGTATCGGTTTTGCCATGGCGAATAAAATGGCAAACAATATGAATACCCCGGAAGCTCCAGAAGCCACGCCTAATGCTACAAAGATGGCACCCACTGCCCCACTTCCACCCCCATTACCTGATACAAACTGGTATGTGGCAATTGATAGAAAAGCCGCAGGACCGTTTGATTTAACCGGATTGCAACAGCTTGCGACAAACAAACAAATTTCACCCGCTACTTTAGCGTGGATTGATGGTATGAAGGAATGGCAATCCATTGAATCCCTGGCAACCTTAAAAGGATTATTTGACGACGACACAACCGTGCCACCGGTGCTACCTGAATCTAAATAGAGAGAGAGACCGTTACACGAAGAGATATTAACCAAATCAATAACCTAGCTACAAAGCACCCCCCTACTTACAGGCACTTTTTTCCTTTGATAAAAAACTGCCCATAAGTCGGGGGGTGCCATTGAAGAAGCTATTACCTGTGAATTTACATTAACAGACAATACAAGCAGACAGGATATATGAAAATGTATGAGACACGACCTTAGTGAGTAGTTTATTTGACAAGGAGTTAAAATTTAAGCCTCTTCATAGTACTAATAGTAGCGATGAAATGGCTGAAGATAGTGTACTAGACGAAGAAGATGTGCGAGCGAAAGAAGATAAGCACATTATCTCGCAAGCACACTTTAGCTGTAAAAACTGTGGTTCTGACTTAATCTATTCCCCCGCCTCACAAGATTTACTCTGTCGCTCCTGTGGTCATCATTACCCCATCAACACCCAAGCTGAACCCATTAGAGAATATGACTTCAAGCGAGCATTAAAAGCACTTAATCGTCTGCAACACAGCAACCCTAAAAATATTCACGAAAATCCTGCCATACAGTGCCCATCATGTGGTGCACAGTTTAGCTTTAAAAAAAATGAACACGCGGGGGAATGTCCTTATTGTGCCACGCCCGTTATTACCGATACCAACTACGCCCGCTTTATTGAACCACGCTCACTCTTGCCATTTAAGTTTGAGAAAAAGCAGGCCATTAAAATCTTTGATAAATGGATTGCGAGCCACTGGTTCGCGCCCTCCTCCTTAAAAAAACACAGTACCCGTGAAGAAAAACTGGTTGGTATCTATTTGCCCTACTGGACTTACGATAGCCATACATCCAATCAATACCGTGGACAACGTGGTACCACCTATTACGATCGGCAAGTGTATTCCACAGTGGTCAATGGACGCCGTGTACAGCGCACAAAAACGGTTCCCAGAATTCGTTGGACACCTGTGAGTGGGCGAGTTGATTTACATTTTGATGATGTCTTAATCGGCGCATCCAAAACACTTCCCAGAACCATTATAGATCACCTACAACCGTGGGATTTGGAAAACCTCGTCCCCTATTCTGAAGAATATATCAGTGGTTTTCGTAGTGAGATTTATCAAGTCACGGTTGATCAGGGCTTTCTTCAAGCTGAAAATATCATGGAGACTAAAATCAATCAGTCAATTCGCTATGATATTGGTGGTGATCACCAACGAATTTTATCCGTCCATACACAGCATCAAGGCACTACCTTCAAGCATGTGCTCTTACCTGTCTGGTCAGCTGCATTTAACTATCGAGGCAAAACCTATCGTTATGTTATTAATGGGCGTAATGGAACAATTCAGGGAGAACGCCCATACAGTTATATAAAAATTGGGATAGCGGTCATAACAGCCATCGCTGCAGCTTTCGCCTTGTTCTACGTTATGCAAACAAACGGGGTGTTTGAGAATATGAACAACGGTAACTTTCAACTAGCACCGATTGAATTTCGCTTCTAAATACTCACTCAATATGACGCATTAAAGATCCACTAAATGAAAGTCACTAAATCGTTTTTTTGAAGAAGCGGTTTGCTATTTTATAAGACCTTTGTACAAAAAAACTCTTTAATGAAAAACCTATATTGCCTGTTACAAATACAGTATACCCTCCCTCTTTTCTCCATAGCTCCCGCATAATTTGCTTAATTCTTAGCGTCTTTTATTCAAATGCGACCTCGTTCACTTTCAATTATGACTTCCAGTAATTGACTTATTGCTTAAAAAAAAATGCCTGTTTAATATCGGAGGGATACCCTTTCTAACGGTTGGCTTTAAACACTTTCCTCACACGGTCAGTTTTTTTAGATAGAAACCTTTGCACGAAAGAGCATGGAGAAAGAAATGAGTGTGATTTCCCAGATTTTTAGGAAGAACGGGGGAAATTCAGCCCTTTTTATCCACCATATATCTTCGTGCAAAGGTCTCAAATAGAGGCTTTTTAAAGAGTGGTATTTTTACAGAATAGAGGCCAATGACAATGACAAGTAATAATCCACAGAATGAGCTCTTAAAGCACCTTGAAACCTGCAAGCCTAATTGGAGTTTGCCTCAGGCATTTTACAATGATCCTAGTGTTTTTCAGGCTGATTTAGAAAACCTGTTCTATAACGATTGGCTCTTTATCGGCCACGATTGTGAAATTCCTGAAGTCGGTGATTTCTTTCGCTATGAACTGGGCGACTATGACATTATTGTTTTACGTGCTGAAGATAACAGCATTAAAGCATTTCACAACACCTGTAGACACCGTGGCTCTCGGCTGTGTAAAGAAGATAAAGGCCACAAGTCACAATTTGTCTGTCCCTATCACCAATGGACCTACGATCTTTCAGGTAAGTTGAAATACGCTAAAGATATGGGGGAAAACTTTAACCCTAACGAGCATAAACTGCATAGCGTTAATTGTGAGACTATCGAAGGGATTATCTATGTCTGTCTTGGTAAAAACGTACCTGATTTTGAGGTTTTTAAACAAGCCGTTTCCCCCTACTTAAAACCTCATAACTTACGGGAAGCAAAAATAGTACATGAAAGTAGTATTATTGAAGAAGGGAACTGGAAACTCGTGTTAGAAAATAACCGAGAATGCTACCACTGTGCAGGCAGTCACCCCGAACTCTGCCGTACCTATTCTGACGACCCTGCAATTACGGGAATACCTGATGAGCTTGACCCAACCTCTGGAATCGTACAAGAACATTGGGATAAATGTGAAGCCCTAGCTATTCCTGCAAAATTTCTCCTAAGCGATGATGGACAATACCGTATTACGAGAATGCCCTTGCAGCATGAGTCTGAATCTTTCACCTTAAATGGTAAAGTGGCCTCTAAAAAATTAATGGTCGATACCCCCGATAAGGCATTGGGAACCTTATTATTTTTCCATTATCCGAATACGTGGAACCACTTTTTATCGGATCACAGCATCACATTTTGTGTTACCCCATTAGGCCCAAATAAAACCAGGGTCACAACCAAGTGGCTGGTTCACAAAGATGCGGTTGAAGGCAAAGATTACGATTTAGAAAGCTTAACCACCGTATGGAAAGCCACCAATCAACAAGATTTGGAACTGGTTGAAGAAAATCAACGCGGTATTCGCTCCCCCAACTACACCCCTGGCCCCTATTCCACATTACATGAAGATGGCGTAATCCAGTTTGTAAACTGGTATCAGGAAACCAGCCAAAAAAAAGCGTCTGCCTTGAAAAATAAGGGGGAGTCTATGGAAGAATCATCGTCAAAGCCCATAAATATCGTCGCTGACAAAGCCGCTGAAAAAGTCATCAACTTTACACCCAGTACGCCCGTTGCATCCAAAAAGCCAATTATTCGTGAGAATAAAACTTCACTGCATAATAGTACTGCGGCTGATTTACTCGCAAAAACAAAGCAACAAGAATTTTCAATAAAAAGAGAGAAAGTCAGCAATGGCAGCTTTGACCAAAATAAAATTCCCCATCTGTACTTAGACCAAAGCCAGCCGTGGGAAGCGCAAAGCTCGATGTTGGAAGTGATTAATATTGTACCTGAAACGCATGATGTGATTACCTTTTCATTTCGTACTCACTCTAATAACTGGTTTAATTTTGCACCGGGACAATTTATTACACTCGAATTACCCATGCCAGAGGGAAAAATTTATCGTACCTATACCATCTCATCCAGCCCTTCTAGGCCGTTGTCTTTATCAATAACGGTTAAGCAAAACCCAAACAGTATTGGTAGCAAATGGATGTTTGAGAACCTGAAATTAGGCATGGAATTACGCGCCTTTGGTCCAGCGGGCGAATTTCATTTATATAACCATAGCGCCGATAAATATTGCTTTATCTCTGGTGGTAGTGGCATAACCCCCATGTTGTCGATGAGTAAATACCTCTTTGATCGGGGTGGTGAAGTGGACATTAGCTTTATCCATTGTGCACGTAGCCCATCGAATATTATTGCCAAAGACCAAATAGAACGCCTCTCAACTCGTATTCCCGACTTTCAGGTTGCATGGATTGTGGAAGAACGCGAACCCTTCCTACCTTGGACAGGTTACACCGGTCGTATTAATCAATTAATACTCGAACTTACCACGCCTGACTTTTTTGAACGAGAAATCTATTGCTGTGGTCCAGAAATCTTCATGCAAACCGTACGCGACATCTTAATCGCGGCAGGGTTTGATATGACGCATTACCACGAAGAAAGCTTCGATATGCCCATTCTGGAAACCGAAGAAGTAACATACGATGATGTCGTTCTTGACGAGTCAATCAGTACCAAAGTATCCTTTTTAGATTCTGCCCAGACATTATCGTCAAATCAAAAAACGACGCTACTCGAAACATCACGAAAAGCAGGATTAAATATTCCCAGTGCTTGTCAATTCGGCGTATGTGGAACCTGTAAAGTAAAAAAGAAATCAGGTGATGTACACATGGTTCACAATGGTGGTATTAGTGATAAAGAAGTCGAAGATGGCTATATCCTGGCCTGCTGCTCCTACCCACTGAATGATGTGGAGATTCAGTACTAAGACCGTGATGATTTAATATTCTGTTCTCCCATTAATAAAAAACCACTGTAAGTAGGGGGGTGCCCAGTAGCGCCCTATCAACACTTATTGCTAAAAACAACTAAAGTACCGCTGAAATATAGTGATTGAGGATTAATTTTACTGATTCACAGTAAATTTTTCATTCTCTGATTGTATTTCTTCTCATTATTTTTTATTCTCATAAGCCACTGCTAATAGACGGAAGGAATACACGATGAAAAAATCATTACAAAAAACATTTGCTGCGACATTGCTTGGGCTGGCCTTTGGCGCAACCAGTTTTGCTACTGCAGATACCATTAAATTAGGTGTTGCAGGACCACACAGTGGTGATTTAGCATCTTACGGCATACCAACAACCAAAGCGGCAGAGCTTGTGGTTAAAGAAATTAATGCCAAAGGGGGCATTGATGGAAAAATGGTAGAGCTATTAATTGAAGATGATGTGTGTAAACCTGAAATATCAACCAATACGGCAACAAAATTGGTATCAAAAGGAGTTCATGCTGTATTAGGTCATATTTGTTCTGGTGCAACAAAAGCGGCATTACCTATCTACAAAAGTGCCAATATTCTTGTGATTTCTCCATCTGCTACGAGCCCGGGCTTAACCCAAAGTGGAGACTACCCTAACTTCTACCGCACTATTGCCTCTGACGATGCACAAGCAAAGAAAGCGGTTGATTTCACCCTAAACAAACTGGGACATAAAAAAATTGCGGTAATTCACGATAAAGGTGATTACGGTAAAGGCTTTGCTGATTTTGCTAAAAAGTTTTTAGAAGAAGCTGATGGTGCTGAAGTTGTATTATATGAAGGTGTAACACCAGGTGCCGTTGATTATTCAGCCGTTGTACAAAAAGTTAAACGTTCAGGTGCTGATGCAGTAATCTACGGTGGTTACCACCCAGAAGCCTCTAAAATTGTGACACAAATGCGTAAGAAGCGTATGAAGACACCGTTTATTTCTGATGATGGTGTGAAAGATGACACATTCATTAAAGTTGCAGGTAAGTATGCAGAAGGAGTTTATGCGGCTGGTCCTAACGATAACTCAGCAAACCCACTTGCTAAAGCGGCTAACGAAGCGCACAAAAAAGCGTTTGGTAAAGACCCTGGTGCATTCTTTGAAAATGCTTATGCTGCGACACAAGCCATCTTAAATGCGATTGACAAAGCGGATTCAACAGATTCTGACAAAATAGCGAAAGCCCTTCATGAGCATGTTACTGCAACTCCTGTAGGTGACATCAAGTTTGATAGCAAAGGTGATGCGACAGGTGTGGGCTTCTCTATGTATCAGGTTGTTGATGGTAAGTTCTCAGAAGCAAAATAGGTTCTAATGAACGCTCTTGCTAGAAAATAGCAACAAATGATTAATCTAAGATTAGTCAGTTAATAAAGTGAAAATAAAGCCTAGAGTAGTTGATCTACTCTAGGTTTTTTAGTGTGAGAATATGGATTATTTTATAGAATTATTTTTCAGTGGCTTAACCCGTGGATCAATTTATGCATTAATTGCTCTGGGTTACACCATGGTGTATGGAATCATCGGCTTAATCAACTTTGCCCATGGCGAAATATATATGATTGGTGCATTTACGGCATACGTTATCGCTACAGTTTTGGGTATCTATGGTTTTCCCGTTCTTGCCATTATTGTGTTGGCAGGTTTGGCAGCAGCCATTTGGGCAAGTGCCTACGGCTATACGATTGAAAAAGTTGCCTACAAACCAATACGACACGCACCACGCTTATCACCATTGATTAGTGCCATCGGTATGTCAATATTCTTACAAAACTATGTACTGCTCGCGCAAACATCTGACTTCTTGGCCTTTCCAGAACTGATTCCAGATTTTGAGTTTATGGAGCCTATCGCTCATATTGTTGGCACTACCGATATGTTTATTATTGTTAGCACCATTGTAATCATGTTGCTATTGACGCTCTTTATTAAAAAATCACGTATTGGTAAAGCCATGCGTGCGACCTCGCAAGACCGTACTATGGCAAAACTTATTGGTATTAATGTAGATAAGGTCATTTCTGCAACCTTTATTATCGGTTCTGCACTTGCGGCATTAGGTGGGCTTTTAATTGCCTCACACATTGGGCAAATCAATTTTTATATTGGTTTTATTGCTGGTATCAAGGCATTTACCGCTGCGGTATTAGGTGGAATAGGCTCAATACCGGGTGCTGTTTTAGGCGGCTTTATCCTGGGCTTAACCGAGAGTTTTGCTACCGGTTATGTATCCAGTGATTACGAAGATGTCTTTGCGTTTTCACTTTTAGTTTTAATCCTTATTTTCAAACCATCAGGCTTACTTGGTAAGGCGGAAGTGCAAAAAGTATGATGAACAATAACGCCACCGTTCAAGACAAGAACGATATAAAAATAGTCACCGAAATAAAGCGTTCCTTAAAAGTTGCTTTATGGTTTGTTTTCCTGACGTTTCCGCTATTAGTCATTAAGGTTGATGCCTTGGAAAAAACGGTAGAATACCGTTGGCAAAATATGCTATTTGTAGCCATAGGTACTTTCTTAGTCTCATTAATCAGCAAGTTTTTCTTGGATCAAAGTACTAAGCGTAAGGAAAAAGCAGCATTAGTCACCGAGCCTAAAATGAGCTTTTTCCAAACACTATTTACCGAACCCAAGTATTTATATCCAATTGCGGCAGTTGCAGGTATTTTTGCACTGCTCTTTCCGTACATTTTCGATCCTTACCAAACAAATATTATGACAACCGCTTTGATGTATGTCGTGCTTGGTTTAGGGTTAAATATCGTGGTTGGCGTTGCTGGTCTACTGGATTTAGGCTTTGTCGCTTTTTATGCCGTAGGTGCGTACAGCTACGCTTTATTAAATACACATTTTGATTTGGGCTTTTGGGTGGTACTCCCTATTGGTGCAATTCTAGCAACACTGTTTGGTATTCTGCTAGGTTTTCCTGTACTGCGTTTACGCGGTGATTATCTGGCAATTGTTACACTGGGTTTTGGCGAGATTATTCGTCTGGTATTAGAAAACTGGAATGAGTTTTCTCAAGGACCTAGCGGTATATCAAATATTGATCGGCCAGGATTATTTGGAATGGAACTCACGCTAAATCAATCCATCAACTATATGTTTTATATTATGATTGCCTTGGTTATCTTTACCATATTCTTTGTCAATCGCCTACAAAACTCACGCTTAGGTAGAGCGTGGTTAGCATTAAGAGAAGACGAAATTGCCTGTCAGGCAATGGGTATTGATAAGACCAAAACCAAACTCACCGCATTTGCTTTAGGTGCAACATGGGCAGGTATGGTTGGTGTCATATTTGCAGCAAAAACCACTTTTATAAACCCTGCCAGTTTTACCTTTTTAGAATCTGCCATTATCTTGGCAATAGTTGTCATCGGCGGAATGGGATCTATTGTTGGTGTTATTGTTGGTGCATTTGTATTGATTCTACTGCCTGAGTACCTACGTGCATTATCTGATTATCGTATGCTGGCATTTGGTGCAATTATGGTTCTGGTGATGATTTATCGACCTCAGGGCATTATTTCAAATGTACGCAAACACGTTCAATACAACCCCGATAAAGACAAAAAATCAGATGCTACAAAAGACGTACTAGCAAAGAAAGCACAGGCAGGTAAGTCATGAGTGTGATTCTCGATGTTAGAAAACTGAATATGCGCTTTGGTGGCATCAGAGCATTAACCGACGTAAATCTACAAATCAGTAGTGGTGAAATTGTTGCTTTAATTGGCCCAAATGGTGCAGGTAAAACCACTTTTTTCAATTGTGTGACGGGTATTTACAAACCAACTTCTGGCGATGTTTTACTCAATACACCAAAGAAAAAGAATATTCGCTTAAATGGCTTAAAACCCAATCAAGTCACAATACAAGGCATGGCGCGTACCTTTCAGAATATACGACTGTTTCAAAGCATGAGTGTGCTGGAAAACGTCATGATTGGTCGTCATTGTCGTACCAAATCATTTATTTTTGGTGCGGCATTTAGAACCAAATCAACACGCATAGAAGAACAAGACATTATCGAAATGAGTTATGCCATTTTGCAAAAAATTGGCTTGGAAGCCAAAGCCAATGAATTGGCGAGTAACCTATCTTACGGTGAACAACGACGTTTAGAAATCGCACGAGCATTAGCCACAGAACCTTCCCTATTACTCCTGGATGAACCCGCTGCAGGTATGAATCCACAAGAAACACTAGAACTTGAAGCCTTAATTTTAAGATTACAGCAAGAAGGTCAAGCAATTTTATTAATAGAACACGATATGAAACTAGTGATGAACCTTTCACACCGTATTTATGTATTGGACTACGGTACATTAATTGCCATGGGAACCCCGCAAGAAGTACGCAATAATCCCGTTGTAATCAAAGCCTACTTGGGAGAGGATGCAAATGCTTGAGCTACGTAATGTACACAGCTACTACGGCAATATCGAAGCCCTCAAAGGCATTAATCTGGAAATTAATGAAGGCGAAATCATCAGCCTAATTGGTGCTAACGGTGCAGGCAAATCAACCACCTTAATGTCCATTAGCAATATTGTTTCACCACGTGAAGGATCTATCATCTATCAAGGTGAACCAATTAATACCAAAGCACCAGAAGACATTGTAAAAATGGGCTTGTGTCAGGTACCCGAAGGTCGTCATATATTTCCACATTTAACCGTACAAGAAAACCTCGATATGGGGGCATTTCTCAGAAACGACAAAAATGGTATTAACAAAGACCTTGAATACGTGTATTCCCTATTCCCTATTCTTCAAGAAAGATCAGGACAATCAGGTGGAACACTCAGTGGCGGAGAGCAACAAATGCTCGCCATTTCACGCGCTTTAATGGCACGTCCAAAACTATTATTGCTTGATGAACCCTCTATGGGATTAGCTCCCATCATCATTGCTCAAATCTTTGATATTATTAAGCAAATCAACGAAGAACATAACACCACCATATTCCTCGTTGAGCAAAATGCCAATCAGGCACTGCACATTTCAGACCGAGCCTATGTGATAGAAAACGGCAAAATCACCATGAGTGACAACGCCGATGCACTCATGTCCAACCCCGATGTACAAAAAGCCTATTTAGGTATTTAAGTCGCAAAGTAAAAACATAAAGCAAAAATACAAAGGGATCAGCCCCACTTGAAGGCTGATCCCTGCTAAAAAATAAACACTAAAGAAAACCTGTTCTATTATTTTTCTCCTGAATCCACCCCCCTACTTACAAGGCTTTTTTTAGTGGTAAATCATACCTAGTTAGTCACCCTTGAAAAAGTCATAAGAAACTGATTTTCTTATGATTTGAAACCTTTGCACGAAGGGAATGGTGAGAAAAAAATAAGTATAATTTTCTAGATTTTTTAAAGGATAGCTACTTAATAGTCAGTTTTTTTACTACCTTCAGCAAGAAGCTCACGCTGCTTATATTCCGTCGCGGTGCATCCAAAAAAGTGTTTAAAGCGGTTACAAAAATGGCTTGGATTATTAAACCCCAAATCGTAACTAACTGCGGTAATCGACTCGCCATTACGGATACGTTCTGCGGCGCGTTTCAAACGCAGTTGCTGTTGCAGTTCTACAGGGGAGCAACCCAGCTTCTCCTTAAATTCAACATACAAGCGACTGCGACTCATACCTGCCTGCCGACACAGATGATCAATATTTAGTGGTTTGGATAAGGTGCTATTAATCCAGTCCAGAGCAGCGATTAAACCATTTGCTTCGGGGTCTTTACTGCAATAAGTCAGAAGAAAATCACGGGTTTTATGACGTAACATACGAATGATTAATTCTGAAATATTCAAATCAATCAACGTATCTCTATCGGGGTGATTTTCGGTAAATAGTTTAGTCAGCCGCGCGAGTATGCGCTGTGTTTCTGATGAATGATGTGTGTGTAAAATTGGACAACCAAATTGCCAGTTATTGGCTGATTCCAGCTCAGGAAGCGAATCACTCAAACGCTGACTCACACGATTAACCTTATCTTTGGAGATTTCTACCGTTAAACAGGTTGTTGGCTGATCTCTGCTTGCATCGGGGAAGTCAATCGCCACCACTTCCCCCGGTGCCATAATAAATGTCTCATGGGGCAAAAAGACTTTACCTTTACTTTCACCGGGAGAATGCATGATTTTGCGCCCCGTCAGCATGCCACAAAATAATAACTCGCCCGCATCCAGACGCACCCGTTTGGCTGATTCATAAGTATCGTAAATACTGACTTCAGCGCTGGGGCCGGCAAAGCTTATTCTATTTTCAATGAGGGTCCGTGGTGCTCTTAATTTTTCAAGTCGCTCCATGTCCATGATGATTTTCCTCGTAACTCACTGAATCAATGCATGCTCAAACTCACACACAATCAGTTATGAGTATAGCTACTTTTCCCAAAAAACCAGCATTATGAGCTTGCACGCGTACATTCATAAGTAGACCAATAAGTAAATCGGCAGGACTCACACTCAATCATTTAGGATTCTCATACAAGTGTATGCATAAACATTCACCTAATCTAAATAACAGCAAAGCTCTTAAATAATAAAAAGTACAGATAAGACACTCAAATCCAGCAATAAACACCAGTGATAAACAAGAGAGGACAACCATGATATATCCAGATCCAAATACCCCTGAATCCAAAATTCAGTTCAAGCCACGCTATGAAAATTACATAAACGGCGAATGGGTAGCACCCGTAAAAGGACAATACTTTGAAAATGTTTCACCCATCAACGGTAAAGTATTTTGTGAAATACCCCGCTCTACAGCAGAAGATATCGACCTTGCTCTTGACGCAGCCCACGCTGCAAAAATGGCATGGGGCAAAACCTCGGTGACCGAACGTGCCAATATTCTGCTAAAAATAGCCGATCGTATTGAAGAAAATCTGGAGCTTTTAGCCATTGCAGAAACCTATGATAATGGTAAAGGCATCCGTGAAACACTTGCTGCCGATGTACCACTCGCAGCTGATCATTTCCGCTACTTTGCAGGTTGTATTCGCGCACAAGAAGGTGGTATCAGTGAATTAGATGAAACGACCGTTGCCTACCACTACCACGAACCTTTAGGCGTTGTAGGTCAGATTATCCCATGGAATTTCCCACTATTAATGGCAGCATGGAAAATCCCCCCCGCATTAGCCACAGGTAACTGCATTGTACTCAAACCTGCTGAGCAAACACCGCTTTCAATCAGTCTCCTCATGGAAATTATTGGAGACTTATTACCCCCCGGCGTACTGAATATCGTACAAGGCTTTGGCCCCGAAGCAGGTCAAGCACTGGCAACCTCAGAACGTATTGCAAAAATTGCATTCACTGGTTCCACAGTAGTAGGGCAACACATATTAAAATGTGCGGCTGACTTATTAATCCCATCAACCGTAGAACTTGGTGGAAAATCTCCCAATATTTTCTTTGATGACATTATGAGTCATGAAGATGCCTATCTGGAAAAATGCCTGGAAGGCGCAGCACTCGCCTTTTTCAATCAGGGCGAAGTATGCACCTGCCCTTCACGTATTCTGGTACAAGAAAGCATTGCCGATGACTTTATCGAACGCCTGATTGCCAAAGCAAAAACCATTAAACAAGGCAACCCACTGGATACAGATTGTCAAGTCGGCGCACAGGTATCAAAAGAGCAATTCGATATCATCCTTAATTATATTAAAATTGGTCGAGACGAAGGTGCAGAAGTCCTTACGGGCGGCACAATCGCACAAACGGATGATCATCTGAACAATGGTTTTTATATCCAGCCAACCATCTTAAAAGGCACAAACGATATGCGCGTTTTCCAGGAAGAAATTTTTGGCCCCGTTATCAGTGTCACCACATTTAAAGACGAAGCCGATGCAATTAAACTCGCCAACGCCTCCGAATATGGACTCGGTGCAGGTTTATGGACACGTGATATGAATAAATCATACCGTATGGGACGCGCCATCCAGGCCGGGCGCGTGTGGACAAATTGCTACCACCTCTACCCGGCACATGCCGCATTTGGTGGTTACAAAAAATCCGGCATCGGACGCGAAAACCACGGCATGATGCTAAAACATTACCAACAAACCAAAAACCTGTTAGTAAGCTACAGCGAAGACCCATTAGGATTCTTCTAGACCTTGCGCTAATCACTAACAGCAAGTACATGTTAGCAAAACCAGATTGGGCTTTACTAAAGCCCAACCTGCCCTATCCATATCTGTAAAAGTATGTCGTATTAAGTCAAAAATTTTACAATTTGGAGACAGCAGCATTAACCTGATCAATGAGTTGTTCCACCTTCGCGTCATCTATACTAATATTCCTGCTGGAGATCTGGTTAAAACAAAACCTCTCATTTTATATTATGCTCCGTTAATCATTTTTAGATACACCTGTCTTTATCCACACCTTTTAGTTAAGCCACTCTATTATTCTTTTGTCCATGAATTGGACAGGGCTTCAGCTTGTTTTAAGACAAGCTCTACCGCTTCAGTGGCCTTATCAGGTGGGTACTTCCAACGCTGCAAGGTGCGACGAACAAGTATTTTTAGTTTTGCTCTGACACTATCTCTAACTTGCCAGTCTACGGTTGTTGAGCGTCTTAGTTTTTCAGTGATTTCAACAGCAATTTTCTTCAAAATTTCATCACCCAATTCGCGCACTGCACTTTCGTTATTGGCGAGTGCATCGTAGAAGGCGATTTCATCCGGATTTAATCCAAGATTAGCTTCACGCGCCATTTCCGCTTGAAACTCTTTGGCCATCTGAATAAGCTCTTCAATCACCTGTGCTGTTTCAATGGCGCGATTGTTATATTTACGCAGCGTCTCCTGTAGTCTGTCTGCATATTTCTTTTCTTGAACAACATTGTTTTTTGTTTTCGCTTTAATATCGTCCTTCAGGAGCTTCTCTAATAATTCAACTGCCAGATTTTTCTCCGGCATCTGCCGAATATCTTCAAGGAATTCATCCGAAAGTAAGCCGATATTCGGCTTTTCCAAACCGCACAGGGCAAACACATCAGCAACACCTTCAGCAATGACTGCATTGTCTAAAATTTGCTTTAATGCCGAGTTTTTCTCTTCCTGTGTACGCTTCTTGTCAACACTGGTGAACTTGCTAATGGCCGCTTTGATTGCCGAGTAGAAAGCTATTTCCTTGTGCAGATCTTTTGCTTCATCCAATGTGCTGCAAAGTGAATAAGCCTTGTTTGCTGCTAACACAAGATCAAGAAAGCGCTGCTTGCCATCTTTCAGCCCGAGCACATAGTTGGCGGCGGGTATCAGTAGCTTATGCGCCTCTGATTCAAAGCCTGATATGTCCAGTCCATCTGCACCGGGCGTCTTGGCAAACATGCCGCGAATGGCATCGAGCTTTTCAAGAAGAATCGCAAAGGCTTCCTCAGCATTAAGTGTGGGTTTACCTTTACCTTTGGAGTCGGTATAGGTTTTCAGCGCCTGCTTTAATTCGTTAGCAATACCGATGTAATCAACCACCAAACCGCCAGGCTTGTTTTTAAACACCCGATTGACGCGGGCAATGGCTTGCATCAGATTATGCCCCTTCATTGGCTTGTCTACATACATAGTGTGGCAACAAGGCGCATCAAAACCAGTGAGCCACATATCGCGTACGATAACGAGCTTCAGCGGATCATTAACATCTTTAAAGCGCTTTTCCAGGCGTTTTTTCGTTTTCTTGTTGTATATGTGCGGCTGTAATAAAGGCTTATCAGAAGCGCTACCAGTCATCACAATTTTGATGGCACCTTTTTCTGGATCATCCGAATGCCACTGCGGCCGTAACGCCACAATTTCATTGTACAGGTGCGCACAAATGTCACGGCTCATCGCTACAATCATAGCTTTTCCATCCATAGATGCGTTGCGCAACTCAAAATGATCAACCAGGTCAGCGGCTATCTGACGCAAACGGGGAGTACTGCCAACCAATTTTTCAAGTCGGCTCCATTCGCCCTTGGTTCTCTCACGCGAGGTGATGTCTTCTTCATCCTCTACAACCTCATCTACCTGATCAGACAACGCAGCGATTTCATCGTGGTTTAAATCCAGCTTGGCAAGTCGGGACTCATAGTAAATAGGTACGGTAGCACCATCATCGACGGCATCTTGAATATCGTAAATAGAAACATAGTCACCAAAGACCGCACGGGTATCTTTATCCTCCTGGGATATGGGTGTACCGGTAAAGCCAATAAACGAGGCATAAGGTAAGGCATCACGCATGTGTTTGGCGTAGCCAAACTTATACTGGCCATCGGCGCTTAGTTTCGCTTTAAGGCCATATTGACTTCGGTGTGCTTCATCAGAAATCACCACAATATTATGCCGATCATTAAGAATGGGATGATGGCTTTCATCATTAAGCAGGGCAAACTTCTGCACGGTCGTGAATATAATGCCCCCCGATTCACGCTCTGCCAATAATTGCCTCAGTGCATCACGGTCACTTGCTTGTACCGGGGTTTGTTTGAGTAATTCGACAGCACTACAGAAAGTAGCATATAGCTGACCGTCCAGGTCATTCCTGTCAGTCACCACAATCAGAGTGGGATTATTCATTGCCGGCTGTTGCAGCAATTTACCGGCATAGCAGCACATCGAAATACTTTTACCGCTGCCCTGGGTGTGCCAAACAACCCCGGCTTTTTTGCTTCCGGGGATCACTTCATCGCCATAGCTCGCCCGCTGCTCTTGAACAGAAGTGTCAGCTCCCTGAATATCTTGCGCCGCGATAACCGTTGCTTTTACCGCCTCTCGCACCGCGTGGAATTGATGATAGCCGGCAATTTTTTTGGTGATGGCCTCGCCGTCGGTTTCAAACAAGACAAAAAAGCGAATATAATCTAGCAAAAGCTCCCGATCGAAGAAACCGCGCACCATGGTTTCCAGTTGCCATTCAAGCAAGGGCTTGTCATCTTCATGCTTAATGGTGCGCCAGGGCATAAAGCGCTCCTGGTTGGCAGTTAACGAGCCAACTCTGGCCGTATAGCCATCACTGACGACCAATGCCTCATTAAAGATAAACAAGTCAGCAATTTCATCTTTATAGGTTTGCAATTGATTAAACGCATCCCAAATATCAGCGTTTTCGTCACTGGGACTTTTAAGCTCTATAACGGCAATGGGCAAACCGTTGATAAAGCAGATAACATCTGGCCTGCGCGGCTGCTTGGTGCCTGATATCGTGAATTGGTTGACGACCGTAAACTGATTATTTACGAGATTTTCAAAGTCGATTAAAAACGCGTGATCACTCTTTGTTTCAAACCCGGCCTCACCATCATCTACCTTAAACTCGACCGGCACGCCTTCAAGCAGCAAATGATGAAAAGCACGATTATTGGTCATCAAATCCAAACTCCCGGGCTTCAGCACAATGGCTTTTAACTGCTCATAGCAGTGATTCAGTTGGTTGGCCGGGATATGTTGGTTGATTCGTTCAAAGGCGCTTCTTAGCTGATTATTTAAAGTAACTTCATTAAAGCTATCTCTCTGTGGTGAACACCCATCTGGTACTATATCTACACCGTTGTATACTTTCCACCCACCTTGCTCAAACCAAGCAAGGCAATTCTCTTCTAAAGTCTTTTCATTGATCATCGCCATCTCCAGCTTGATACTCGGCCAAAGCAGTTTTATATTTAGCCTTGTTCATTTGAAATAAAATATCTGGTGCCTGATATAAGTCTCCGTAAATCTCTAGTTCGCCAAATTCATCAAATAAGTACTCGTTAAACTCTTCATTTTCTCTGAACACAACTTCAGGTGAAAAATTCTTTTTGTGGTCAATAAGGTTGAGTAGAAAAACAATGATAGCGTCAGTTTGATTTGCTACAAATTCAGCATAAAGCATATGCAACGGTTTTTGATCAGATGATCTACCGTGTGCTAACGGGCAGTATTCGTTTCTGAGCGTACCTATAGAAGAGCTGGCGTTTTCAAGCGATAAAGTAAAACTATTGATAAGTTTTATGAATGCTTCTCTCGTTTTTTTGTCTTCTCCATATTCATTCCCCATCCCAATAGCGGAGCCCGTTTTCTTGGCAAGTTTTCCGATTGGAATATTTGGATCAATATTAATAGAATTCTCAGATAAGATTGATTTGCATAGGCTTTCAATTAACGCTTTACACTGTCCGATAACGAGTCCTGACTCCCCTTCATTGAAACCAGTGTTAATTGCCGTTAAGGTTCTTGTTAGCTTGTACCTATCACTGCCTTCTTGGATAAGTACTCCTGACTTTTGCATGATCTCTTCACTCATACCTAATCCTTACTATTTAGCTCTACCTCTCCAGAAAGCAACCTAGGGAGCAGCGTGTCACGAACTGAAGACAGAGATTGAGAATTCTCAACATTATTCCTACATGTGTTATAAAACCCTTTTACTATTTCTTGAAATTTTAAGTTAATTTCAGAGCTGGCTTTTAAAAAAGGAATACTATTCATGTTCTTTTGGTTCAGCTTAAGCTGGACTGCACCAGTGACATAAGACGCGATATTAACTCCCTTAGCAAAAACCATTAGGTGTTCAGTAGAAATCCCATTTTTTCCTTGTAGAACGTGTGCATGGTTATTTACCCAAGTCTTCCCCCAAATATACTGAACAAATGGAGTGCCATCCTCTTTAACTACAGAGCCATCTTCACCAAGAAGTAAATAGACATCGTCAAAGATCCATTCGTTTACATAATCCATGACTGAAGTTGCGCCATAGTATGGAATATATCCAGGCTGTTTTTCTTCACGCTTTCGCTTTGAAAGAGGCACCCTCTTAGAGTCGAAACATGTTGAAACATCACCAAATGTGCTTATCTCCCACCCCTCTGGAATCTCCCCAAGCTCTGATTCCTGCATGGCGGAGGGGAAGAGTGCGGCGGTTTGGGTGAGTTGTTGGTAGGATTCGAGGTTTGATTGTTTTAGCGCTGCTAATTGTTCAGGGCTTTTAGCGGCAATAACGCCCATGGCGGCAAGCTCGGCATCGGCTGCTGTTCCACCAGCTTGCAAAGCGGCTATTTTTGCTTTGACCGGATCAAAATCAACAAACCAGCTTTTAAACAGGGCTTGGGCGATTTGTTCAAGGGTTTGGTTGGTTTGGGTGTTTAAAGCTATCTTGTCATCAATTTCTTTTAGGAATTTACCAGCTTCCTTTCTTATATCTTGATCTGGATAGTCGAATTCAAACTCCGCAAGTGACTGCCAGGCCACTCGTTGTCGACCAGATGTGCCTTCCATTCGTGATTGTGCATAAGTCCTGAATTCGGGGTGCCTCGCAAGGTAATAGACATAGTCCTCGTCGTATTCTGGTTCTTTTGCGGACATGACAATAAATTCTGTGGAGCCATGTCCATGCTCACCCTGATTTAAACAGTTTACTTTTGCTGTCTTGCCATTCTCAAGACAAGGCGTTATTCGAGCAAATAGGGTATCGCCATTTTTAAACTTTGAGCCCCCGCCTTTAAACTCTCTTTCTCCAAGTTCTCTTACATCTCTGTTATCGACTGGTAAAGCCGCCATTTCTATGAAGGGCTTGACCTCTCCCTTTTTTATCAGCCGTTTAGGGTTAAAACTGATAATATCTGATATGGTTTTATTAGAACTCATACCCAATCCCCGCTAAATTATCCTTAATCGCCTGTTCCAATCGGGCAGATTCTTCAAATTGCGATTTAAGTTGTGCTGTTAAACGCTGCATTTTTTCTGGAAATGGTTCATCGTCAGTTTCGATATCCGCTGCACCAACATAGCGCCCCGGTGTTAGTACATAGTCGTGTTTTTTAAGCTCCTCCAACGAAGCGGAATAACAAAAGCCTTTTTCATCCTCATAGCCTTCGTTTTGTTGCCAGGCGTGGAAGGTGTCGGCAATTTTCTTAATATCGGCAGGGTCAAAGTCACGCAGTACCCGGTCTTTCATATAGCCCATATTCCGCGCGTCGATAAACAGGTATTTGCCTCTGCGATCTTGTTTTTGTTTGTCCAGGCTCAGGCCGTTTTTTTTGTCTTTGCTTAAAAACCAGATGCAGGCGGGAATTTGTGTGTTGGTAAATAGCTGGCCAGGCAAGGCTACCATGCATTCGACTAAATCGGCTTCGATCAAGGCTTTACGAATTTCACCTTCGTTATTAGTGTTGGAGCTCATCGAGCCATTGGCAAGTAACAAGGCCATTGAGCCGTTATCGTTAAGATGGTGCAGCATGTGCTGAATCCAGCCGTAGTTGGCATTACCAGCGGGTGGTGTGCCGTACTTCCAGCGGACATCACCTTCGAGCTTTGCATGCCACCAGTCTTTAATATTGAATGGTGGGTTGGCCATTACAAAATCAGCACGCAGGTCGGGGTGTTGGTCGTCCAGGAAGCTATCTGCATTTTTTTTGCCAAAATTAAAGTCAATACCGCGAATGGCCATATTCATTGCTGCTAGCTTCCAGGTGGTCGGGTTGCTCTCCTGGCCATAAACGGAAATATGCTTGCGTTGTTCTGCTGCGTTATAGTGTTTTTCGGCGGCATGCGATGTGATAAATTTATCGTTACTGACAAAAAAACCGCCAGCGCCCATGGCGGGGTCGTAAACACGGCCTTTATAGGGCTCTAGCATTTCAACAATAAGGGTGACGATGCTTTTTGGGGTGTAATATTGGCCGCCTTGCTTGCCTTCGGCCAAGGCAAATTGCCCAAGGAAGTATTCGTAAACGTGACCCAAAATATCTTTACTGTGCAGGTCCAGCTTTTGCCCCTTGTATTCCGGGTTGCTAAAGCTGGTATCGGAGAACTTATTGATAAGCTCGGTTAAATTGTGGTTGTCTACTTCATAGCGGCTGATACGAGGCAGGATGCCTTTTAACTTGGGGTTGGCGGGTTTGCCATCAATTTTGTAGGTTTCGATGGCTTCCAGGGCGTTGTCGATTAGCTTGGCTATGGAGGTGAGCTTGAATTTATCACCGCTTTCTAGCTTGATATCAGAGCCGATTGGAAACGCCGCAGTATTTTTTAAAAATTCCCAGCGAGCTTGTTTGGGCACCCAGAATACGTTTTTCTCTTGATAGTATTCGTGTAATTCAAGTTCCGCATTGACTGCTTCGTTATATTCTTCGTCAGAGTCGTAA